>Ga0187866_1000087_pt1 | contig 124341 bp, 113 predicted proteins | sample June2016WEW_11_1_3_FD_133013 | JGI IMG/M metagenome (GOLD analysis project Ga0187866, IMG submission 133013) | Peatland microbial communities from SPRUCE experiment site at the Marcell Experimental Forest, Minnesota, USA - June2016WEW_11_150 | ecosystem: Environmental > Terrestrial > Soil >... | reverse complement strand
GTCCAATACGAATAACTCATGGTTCAAGTATGCCACAAATCCTGCCTCCGCTCCACTTCGTGTCGCTCCGGGCTGGGCTTGACCCCAGGCTTAAAAGCCATGGGGTAAACGCCCAGATTCAATCTAAATTGATGATAACAGAGAGCAAGTCATTCATCAATCTTTTCTTTCATTTTCTGGTAATAACTAAATAATTAGCGAATAATATAAGAACGCCATCAATAATCACGCTAAGTCAAAAATTAATTATTTCTATCAAACAATTCAGGTTTATCAGAATAGAGCTTTAAATGGAAGATTAGATCGGAGATCATTTTGTTTTTAACGTAGCTTTTCTGCTTGGCATCTAAAACTTCACCTAAGCCCTGTAGAATGTTAAGTCTACTTTTATTTTTTTCAAGATAAATAGCCAATTTCCTGAAATATTCGGGAAATTTTAGGCCCGTTCGACTTTCAATGATTTCTTTTTTAATCGGCCAATCGTTATTGAGGAAAAACCAGCAATCGAACCAATCTCGATTGACCATTTTTTTGCGGTCAAAAATAGCTACTAATTTATTGGCTGCCAAGCAATCTTTATCCATAACAAGAATTGGCAGACCGTAATATTCTTGAATATTGTAGGTATTACCCAGATTAGTTCTTTTAGAAATTTCAATCTTGATGTTGTGATCGCCGCTTCGGTATGAAAGACGGAAATAGATTGTATTTTTTTTGATCATTTCATCTTTTATTTCCCCGTATTTTGCGGCAATTGATTTTACTTGATCGAATATTTTTTGGTTATCACCTTGAGATAAAAAGTCAAAATCCAAGTCAGTCGAGAATCTTGGCAGATTGTAAAAAAGATAAGCCGCCGTGCCGCCTTTAAATCCCAGTTCTTGGCGTAAAGTCGGTTCACTATAAATATCAAATAATATTTTTGTCATGTAGTTTTCGTGCAGTGCCCGATCAAGCATAATTTTCCTTTAGTTTTTTAATTTGTGATGAAAGCCGTTTATTAGAATAAATTTGGGCGATTTGGAGACACAAATCCCAGTTGATATTGACCAATTGATCAAAAGAAAAATTCGGTGAGAGATAGAGAATGTCAACAATTGATCTTTCTTTGGAGGCAACGGTTTTGTTACCTAGAAAATTTATTCCTATCGGATTAAAAAGAGCCGAATCTTTAATTTTTTTGTAAACATATTCTATATTTTCGACAGTAATCGTACGACTTTGGTTTGAAACGGAATATATCTTTGAATCGTATTGAAAGTTGATTCCTTTTTGCGTCAAGATTGAATACAAGCCAAAATAAGACGGGGTAATCATTTTATTGGCTAATTCGGTCTTATCATAATTTTTATCTAAGGCGTAGAATCCTTTACGAATAAGATATATTTTTTGTGATTTAATCAAACGATTGATCTTGGTTTTAAGATAATCGGGATTGTCAATTTGCCAAATCAAAACCAGATCTTTAATGGAAAAGACGGTTTTTTGGCTTTTGTAGAGTGAGATGATTGGATCTGTCTTAATTGTTGATATCATATATAAGTTATCAATAATGATTACTTATATTGTATAATATTAGGTTAAACTTGTCAAGGCCATGGTAACCCCGATGACAAGCATTGGGGCGTGACGCATAACTGTCAAGAGGTTAGCAAATACCCCCGTCCCTTCGCTTTGTTTACGCTACACTCAGTTTGATAATCGTGCAAGGATGGAAATTTACCATAATCTATGATTTAATAAGCAGGTCATGAAATTTAGCTATAGTTTAAGCCATTACATTTTAGAGAATACAACGGAGGCAATTTTTTGGCGAGGCGTTGAATATTTCAAAACGGGGAAAATCAACGATTTAATAGAAACTGATAAGAAAGTTAATGCCGTCGTTAAGGGTTCTAAGCTATATAATGTTGAATTCCGCCTAGGGCAAAAATATATCAAGGGATATTGTAACTGTCCTTATTTTCAGTCTAACTCCGATTATTGCAAACATATTGTCGCAGTCGCGGCAGCAAGAGATGCTAAATTTGGATTCAAATTACCAATCCATGATGAGGTCGCGAGCGGCTCGCTCCAAATCGATTACGGCTTTGGCCAAAAAGTCAACGAGATGTTTAGCAATCCTCTTCGTGCCGATTTGCAATTTTTAGCCGAAGCAAGCGATAGTGGAGACTGGGTCCGCCCACACGCCAAATTGCCGCTAGGCTCAAGAGTCAAAGAAATTGCCGAGCCGATGAAAATAAAAGAGATCATAAGTACTTTCGAAAAGATCGAAAAACTTAGTAACAGAGCAAATTATGACCCTTATTTTTGCGCCGGGGAAATTTCCTCAATACTATCTTCTACTTATGACACAATTCGAAACCGCCTCAGATTCAACCAAACTGGCGAAGCAATTTTGATTATTGAAGAATCAATCAAATTCTATTACAACGTTTATCTCAATATGATTGATGGTTCGGATGGAATTTGGGTTATCCCACAAGCACGTTTAAAAGCAATGATTAAATTCTTACTCAGGTCAGGGATGAGCAAAGAAAAAATTCTGCAATTTGGCCAAGCTCTAAACAAGAAAATCGATGGTTGGGGTAATATTCTTGAAGATATCGACGTTAAAACCAGCGAATTAAAATAATTTAAAAAGATTAACTCATCCAAATCTTTGACATCAAAAAAAGCTTGTTTAGCACCAAAAAAGACCCAAAACGGTCTTTCTTGTCTTTACCTCAACCTTGTATCTCTTTTCACTACCTTAAAAAGGTTCCAAAGTAATTCTGGCGGAACGCTTGGGTCTTAAACCTTATGGTTATTCTAAGACTTTTTATCCCTTTCTATCCAGCGCATACTCAGATGTCACTGGTTTCAGTTTATTTTCATACCCTTGAGAGATGTAATTTTGATTAGTTAAATCATTTAGCCGTTCTTTAACTTTACGATGTTTTTTGTGATTAAGTAGTGACTGGATTTTGTTTGCGATTTAAATAGTGGAATTTATACAGTATGATGAGGATTTCTTTTTGACATGGCTTGATTGTTATTTGGTTGGTTTTTTGGCTCATAAAAATGTTCGTCGATACATATTAATGTATATAAGTATGATGTAGCTAAATTGATGGTTTTACTCTGAAAAGCGGTAGCAGCAAGCTGATACTATTTTCGTCTTTAGCTCATATCTTATGTCTTTTTCTACTCCTTAAAAAAGTTCCAAACTCTTCTGGCGGAAGGGGTGGGATTCGAACCCACGATTCTCTTACGAGAACAGCGGTTTTCGAGACCGCCCCGTTATGACCTCTTCGGTACCCTTCCGTAATTATAATACTGTAAATGTTTAGGATTATGTGTATTTATTTCTCGAAAATATCTTTTAATTTCGCTTTGTTTATGTATATAAAGCGATCTTTGATTCTCCGTGTGGGTCGGGCCCCTTTAGGTTATACAACAAGGCCTTAACCCCGTTTTGGTTTGATGATAATTTTCCGACTTGGCTCTTCCCCTTCCGAAACACTCTCAATATTATCAAATTCTTTCAAGACCAAATGGGCCAAACGCCGTTCGTAGGCATTCATCGGCGGCAAACTTTCCGTCCCGCCGAAATTGATCACCTTTTCGGCCATCGCCCGGGCTAAATCCTGAATCTCCTTTTCTTTTTCCGCCCGATAGCCGGCAATATCAATCATTACCGGCGTAAAACTGTCCAGTTCTCTTGCTAAAATCAATCTTAAAACATGCTGCAACGCCTCGAGCGTCTCCCCTCTTTTGCCAATCAAAAGCCCCGAAAATTCTGTTTCGATATTGAGATTGCAGACGTTATCAGAAAGCGTAATTTCGAGCTTAACGTTCGGGTCAAAATGCCCCAAAACATTTTTCGCCGTTTGCTCAATTTTAAATTTATCTAAAGACATAATGTTAAGTTAAAGGGTAAAGCTATTTTTTCTTTCTCACCGTCACCTCTACCCCGTGCTTGATGGTCTTGCTAATATCTTTGGTTTTCTTTTCAATATTTTCGATAATCGAGGTTTCGTTCGATAATTTTACACTGGGGGATTCGAAATTGGCGGCCGGTTCCCGCATCACCCACCACTGCTGACCGATGGCAAAGAGAGTCGTAATAATCCAATAAAGCGGCAAGGCCGAAGGCAGTCGGCCCGCAATGAAAACGGTAATCAGCGGCATGAGATACATCATTTGCGAAGAAACCAAACTGGCCGGATCAGCCGAGGAGCCATCTTTGGGTTTCGGCGGTAATAATTGTCGGCCCTGAATAAATTGTAAAATACCGGCAATAATCGGCAGAATCCAGCGATCAGGCTTGGCCATATTAAAGCCCAACCAAATCGTGTTAATGACACTCGGGTGCGGCGTAAAATGATAGAGCAGGTAGAAACTATTGGTGTTTAAGCCGTGAATAAAAACATAATAAAGGACAATGAGGATGGGAAATTGAATCAAGAGTGGCAAACACGAACCGAGCGGATTGACTTTATTTTCCTTATAAAACGCCATCAGCGCCTGGGATTGCTTCTGTTTATCGTCTTTATACTGGGCCTGAAGTTTCTGCAGTTTCGGCTGGATATCCCGCATTCGCCGCTGTGCTCGGGTGGCATTGACCGAAGAAGGCAATAAAATTAACCGAACAATAATCGTCAAAGCGATAATCGCCCAAGCGATGTTATGGCCCGGAATCAGCCAAACCAAAAAAATCAGGGCGTTAAATAAGGGTCGGTAGAGAATTGTTTTTAAAACAAGCTTGATTGTCGCCAAAAGTTCTCCTCTATTTTACCGGATCGTATCCGCCTTTTGACCATGGATGGCAGCGCAAAATTCGACCGGCGCCCAGCCACGAACCTTTGATCACACCATATTTATCGATCGCTTCGTAAGTATATTCACTGCAAGTAGGCGTAAAGCGACAGAAACCGATTTTACTACGGCGCGAAAACCAGCCGTGATCGGGGGAAATTGTTTTCTGGTATGCCCTAATCATTTTCAGGGCGATATATTTAAACATCTAAACTTTTAAGAATATTTTGGACGCTTGTCCGGAGCGACTTTTCGTCTGAAATTCGAAAGACTCTGACAATAATATCAAGATTCCGAACCGGTTTGAGCCGCGAGATTTCGTCGAAAATGACTCGTCGGAAACGGTTTCGCTCGGTCACTTTTTTGACCACCGCTTTGGGGATGATGACGGAGTATCGGGAATTTGCCAGAGTGTTAGTTAAATATTTAACACCCATCTCGCCCCCACGTTTTCCTCTCCCTTTTTTGTAAATTAAATTAATCTCTTTTCGATTAAGACGATATTTTTTTGCCAGCATTTTTTATACAGTTAACTTTTTTCGGCCTTTGGCGCGGCGATTTTTCAAAACCGCTCGGCCGGCCGCCGTTTTCATCTTGGCCCGAAAGCCGTGAACTTTTTTCTTGTGTCGGTTGTTGGGTTGAAATGTCCGTTTCATCTCGTTATTTTACTCCTCGATACAAACTGATAATTTCTGATTCTTGTTTATTATACTTATTAGATTATATCTTATAGCATCTCCTTTATCAACCCTTCACCCTAAACACACGATGGTCTAGGGTTTTTCGTGTTATCGATATTATCCCCTAAAATTGACATCCTGTGGATAAGCTGTGTATATTCAGGTTTGAAAAGCTGTGGATAACTTGACTGTGGACAAACTAGACATGAACTATGTAAAGTTAAAAAGTATTGGAGGGATGCAAATGCTGGACAAAGACGAAATTTGGCAAACCGCCTTGGGTGAGCTTGAGATCACCCTTTCCAAAGCCAATTTTACGACTTGGTTTAAGGGTTCTTTTATTTTTTCAAATTCTGGAGGTGAAATTGTCATCGGTGTCCCCAATAACTTTGCCAAAGAGTGGCTCCAAAATAAATATCACAAGGAGATTGCTGCCGTCTTAAAAAAAATCCAATCGCAAGTCGACACCGTCACCTACAAAGTCTGTTCCCCCGCCACCGTACCGGTGCCCGCCGTCCTTAAACAGACAAAAACCGAAACCGTCGAGCCTCCCGAACCGCCTCGCCACATTCACCTTAACTCAAGATATCGTTTTGACAATTTTGTCGTCGGAAACTCCAACCGTTTAGCCCACGCCACCGCTTCAGCGATTGCCCATAAACCCGGTGAGGTTTACAATCCCCTTTTCCTTTACGGTGGCGTCGGTTTGGGCAAAACTCACTTAGTCCAAGCCATCGGCAACGAAATTTTAGCGAAGGCACCTAAAAAGAAAGTGATTTATGTTTCCTGCGAGCGGTTTGCTAATGATTTTATCTCGGCCATTCAAAACGGTAAAATTAACGATTTTAAGAAGGCCTACCGCGACGCTGACGTTTTGTTGGTAGACGATATCCAGTTTCTTTCGGGCAAAGAGGGCACCCAAGAAGAGTTTTTTCACACTTTCAATACTTTACACCAGTCTAATCGCCAGATTGTCATGACTTCCGACCGCGTGCCTCAAGCCATTCCCCAAATGGCCGAGCGGTTGACATCGCGCTTCGGCAGCGGCATGGTCGCCGATATTTTGCCGCCAAATTTAGAAATGCGCGAGGCGATTTTGCGTTCCAAGTGCAAAGAAAAAAACTTTCAGCTGACCGACGACATTATTCATTATGTCGCCTTAAATATTGAGTCGAATATCCGCGAACTTGAAGGCGCAATTAATCGCCTCAAAACCAGCTCGGAATTAGAAGGAAACGAGCCTTCGCTCGATAGTGTCAGTAAAGCGTTGGAAGATTTAATTATTTCCAAAGGGAAAAGTCTGACGGTTGATAAAATAATCAAGGTCACCGGCGATTTTTTTAAAATCGAAGCCGAAGATCTTTTGTCGGCTAAACGAAACCGTGAGCTGGTCTGGCCGCGGCAGATTGTGATGTATCTTTTGCGCCACGAAATGAATCTCTCATATCCGATTATCGGGCGGGAGTTAAATAAGAAAGACCATACGACGGTGATGCACGGTGTTCAAAAAATCGAGCGAGAAATTGGCGTCAATTCCGACCTTCAAAAAGAATTAACAATAATTAAAGAAAAACTTTATATTGCATAGTACGTTAAAAAAACATTCAATTCAAAATCACTAGCTCTAAATTACTTATTATTTAAGATTTTAAGCTTATAATTTCTTTTACTTTTAATAAAGACTGTGGATAATATGTGGATAACTTGCTTTATCAGTGAGTGATTGAGAGGATAGTTTTAAACAAAGTAAGCACGCATGATAGAATCCATATTAAACTGTGGATAATTTACGGGTTTAATCACAGTTTTTTTCACAAGATTTACACAACGTTTTAATCTAATTATCCACTGTTTTCACAGGCCTTATTACTATTATTTATTATCTTAGAAAACTTAATATTATAAGCTGGCTGTGGATAAGATTGAATAAAAAAATGGCGGGTTTAATGTTATTTTAAGAACATTTAAAATAACTAATTAGATAGATCAAAATATTAAATTAAATAGAAAGGAAAATATGAAAGTTTCATGCACTCAAGAAAATTTAACTAAAGGATTAAATATTGTCGGTCGAATGGTGGGCACACGAATGACATTACCAGTATTAAATAATATTTTACTTAAAACGCAAAATGGTCGGTTAACACTTTCGGCGACAGATTTGGAGATCGGGATATCAACCTGGATTGGAGCAAAAGTTGATAAAGACGGCGCCTTTACTTGCCCGGCGCGGCTTCTTTCTGAATATATAACGACTAATACAGATAAAGCGATTAATCTAGAGTTGAAAGATGCCACTTTACATCTAGAATCCGAGCATTTTAAAGCCAATATTAAAGGCATTGAGGCAAGTGAGTTTCCTTTAATCCCAGAAGTTAAAGCTGGTGAAACTTTGGAAGTTAACGCCCTTAATTTTAAAGAGGCAATTTTAAAAACGGTTTTTGCCTGTGCTCTCGATGAAACCCGCCCGGTGCTAGCCGGTGTTTGTTTAAAAATAAGTGACGGTAAAATGAAATTGGTAGCCACCGATAGCTATCGTTTAGCGGAAAAAACTTTGAATTTGACTAGTAAACCCTCTAAAAATTTGAGTGTGATTATTCCTCAACGAACGATGTCGGAAGTTGGCCGTCTTCTCGATGAATCGCTTGAAAAAGTCGAAATAAAAATTGGGGAAAACCAAGTTTACTTTAAACTTGGCCCGACCGAAGTGGTTTCAAGGCTGGTGGAGGGAAGTTATCCCGATTACGAACAGATTATTCCGAAGAATATCAAGACGAAAGTGGCGATCGAACGGTTGGCCTTCACCAACGCGATTAAAATGGCCAGTTTTTTTGCTCGTGAATCGGCGAACAACGTTAAATTAGTCGTCAAAAACCCTAAAATGGTTCAAATTGTGGCGGTCTCGCCCCAGCTCGGCGATAATATTTCCGATATTGAAGGGGAAATGACCGGTGACGAGATTGAAATTGCCTTCAATGCCAAGTTTATTTTGGATGTTTTGCAGGTGATTGAGAAACCGAAAATTTCCTTGGAATTGGCGGGCAATTTATCGGCGGGAATCTTGCGGCCGGCTGGCGATACGAACTATCTCTATATTGTTATGCCTTTGAGAATGGATGAATAAATTCTCAATCCCACCCCCAAAATTTTAAATGTTTCAAACATGGGGATTTAATTTATTAGACGTTATTTAGAATTTTATCGTTATGTTAAAGTGTCTCCATCTAACCAACTTCCGTAACTACGAAAAAGGGGATTTTAAATTTGATAAGACGACTATTTTTATCGGGCCGAACGGCACCGGTAAAACGAATATCATCGAGGCGATTTATCTTTTATCGACCGGCCGGTCGTGGCGGACGAGTAAAGATAGCGAGGTAGTTAAGTGGGGAGAGGATTTTGCCAAAATTTCGGCCGAGATCGCGGCCGAAGAAGCCCACCAGCTTGATCTGGTAATACAAAAGCAGGGTTACGAAGCGCCGCTGATTAAGACAATTAAAATTAATGATGTCAAGCGCAAGCTCGTTGATCTTTTGGGGACGCTGCCAGCCGTTTTGTTTTCACCGGAGGCCCTCGAAATGGCCTCAGGCGCACCGGCGCTCAGGCGGCGGTTTTTAGACATTTTGCTTTGTCAGACCGATAAAAAATACACTTTAAATTTGATTGAACTTGGCAAAGTTCTCAAAAGCCGCAACAAGCTTTTGTTTTATATAAAACTCGGTAAATCCAAACCAGACGAGCTTGATTTTTGGGATGAAAAATTAGTGGAGTTGGGAACGTTTATCATCCAAAAAAGAAAAGAGGCGATCGGGGTACTGAACAAAAAAGTTTCCGATATTTACAGTGAAATTTCCGGCCAAAAAGAGGAGCTCTTGATTAAATATCACCCCTCGGTATTACCTGACCAGTTTGCCGAAACCTTGGTGGCGGTGCGCGAGCGGGAAATTGAAAATACGATTTCCATGCACGGGCCGCACCGTGACGATTTCTTATTTTCGCTCGACGGGCGAGATCTGACGACTTTCGGCTCACGCGGCGAATTTCGAACGACGATTTTGGCGTTGAAAATGGGGGAATTGGAATACTTAAAAAAGAATTTGGAAGCCGAGCCGGTACTCTTACTCGACGATATTTTTTCCGAACTTGATGCCGTCCGCCGCCTGCACCTGGTCAAAATCGTCGAAAGCCAACAAACGATTATCTCGACGACCGACTTGGATCATATTGAAGATAATTTAAAGAAGAAAGCGAAGATTGTGGAGGTGCCCGCCGGCACAAAACATAATGGAAAAAATAAATAAGATTTTGGGTCAGCAATCGCGCTACAAACGTATTCAAAAACCACTAGAAGCGGCCAGCGTTTGCCAAGCGGCCACAAGCTGTATCGAGCCTCCATATCATATCGTTTCGTTTAAGGGCGGGCTTTTGACGGTCGGCACCCGAACGATGGCCGCGGCCGCTAATTTGCAAATGAAATCCGTCCAAATTATTAAATGCGTTAATAAAAAAATAGGCCGCGAACTCGTCCAGCGCCTAAGATATAAGATAATTTAAACTTTTAACTCTTTAATATCCAATGTGGATATTCTGCCAGGCTTCTTCCATGGCAAAAAGGCCGTAGTTATTCGGCCGACCGGCGCCGTAGACTTTATCGAGCGTGCCGTCGGTAATAAACGGCTGGACGTCGCGCGGCTGCGAATAGGTGATGAGCTGGGTGACGCGGTTGTTATTGGCGTCAGAGGTGGTCGCCGGATATTGAAGCAATTCGGTAATAATTTGGTGAACTTTTCGGCGCGCTTCCGGCTGAAGAACGGTTTGATAAACTTGTAAATCGACTCCGCTTAAATTGAGGCCGGGGTCAGCCAGGGTGCCGGCGTGAGGATTGTTCGGCTTGGCGTCTTGATAGGCAATTAAAATCGGAATCCCTTGGGCCGGCATACCGTCCCAAGTCGTATTGACTTTGGTCGTATCAAAAATATCGCCGCGGCAGGGGAGCGTCAGGAGGACTTGATTGAGATCGTTGTAATAGAGAATATCGCCGGCCAAACCGTCGGAGGCGGCCGAGCAGGCACTGTCGGCTTTATAGACTTTGTAGACAAAATCAATCGTGTCCAAATCGGCAGCTAAACCGTTGTGGTGGGCGGAAATATTGGCCGAAAGCTGATCGGCTTCGGGATTGACCGTCATATTTTCGTAGCCGGAAATAATATGGCTGATATTGAGATATTTATGCTTGGCAATAAGATAATTTAAGACGTTGACGACGCGAGTATCGACGACACCTTGATTTAAATAATTTTGATCGGCGGAAGTAATCGCCGCGCGGTTGAAGCTTGTCACGCCGCTCGGTTGGGTGATTGAGGTAGTGAGAGTTTGGACGTTAGGGGCGTTTTTGCCGGTGTATTGGGGAGGCGTTTTGCCTAATTTGCCGCTGAATCCCCAGGCCATAGTGCCAGCGAGGGCAAGGATAATTACCAATAAAAGACAGCCGATGGCAATACACGGCGCCCAAAATTCAACTGTGGCAGCCGCGCCAACTTCTGCTGCCGCGGCACCAGCTTCTGCCCCGGCTGCACCTACCGCGGCGGCACCAGTTTCCGCGCCAGCCGCCCCAGCCGCTTCCGCTCCGGCCGCAGCGCCGGCTTCTGCCCCCACGGCTCCCGCGCCCTCGGCACCAGCCGCGCCGGCCGCTTCGGCACCTTCAGCCGCCTCTGCTCCCTCGGCTGCCTCCGCTCCTTCCGCCGCTTCGGCACCTTCAGCACCCTCGGCCGCCTCGCCCCCTTCAGCTGGGGCGCCTTCTTCACCTTTAGCGCCTTCCTTTTCGTCCTTTTCCTTTTCTTTTTCTTCCTTCTTTTTTTCGTCTTCAGGTTTTTTTTCTTCGGGTTTTTCACCTTGTTCCTCGGCCTCTCGTTCGCGCTCCGCTTCGTCTTCATCATAAGGTCCACCACCGGCAAAATCTCTCGAAAGTTGTTCTTTAGTCGGCTGTTGAGCTTCTTCGCCCGGCTTTGGCTTTTCGCCCGGTTTGGCTCCCGGTATTTGACGGGGAGATCCGCTCGAAAGGTCAACCGGTTTTTCTTTAAAAGCTTGGCTAATTTCGACTTCATGCTCTTCGGGAGTTTTCGGCTCCGGTGTTTCAATTTTAACTTCTGGCGCCGCTTGCGCTTTTAACTCTCGCTTAGTTTTTGGAATTTTATTTTTCTCCAGATCGCCACCCGCCATTTATTTCTCCTGGTCTATATTACCCTAAACATCGGCTTGCCTGTTTTAGTTCTTAATTTCGTAGAGCTGATAATTATTGGTAAAAAAGAGATTATTATTTTTATCTAAATTTAAGCCGGCGTAACTTGAGCCGACTTGGCTTTTATCATAAACACTTTTGACGATGCTTTGATCGGCAATCTTGACGAGGTAGAATTGCTCGTAATCTTGATTATTGACGACAACAATCAACTTGGTGCCGTCAACCGAGAGAGCGGTTTTTTGATCTTGGGCTAAAACCGGCAATTTTTTCTGGGCTTGAGTGGTTAAGTTGTAAATATAGGAATTAGTGTTATCGGAAATAACAATTTGCTGGTCGTTGATTGGGGTGGCGGTTTGTTCACCGGTGAAAAGTTGATCATTTTGTTGGGTCGTCAGATTGAATTTATAAATATTGTAAAGGTTGGTTTCGGTGGAGTAACTGTCATAATAGAGAATTTTATTGGCGCTGTCGTAAGCCAATATTGAAAAGAATTTATCTGCCGCCGGTCCGACCCCTAGAACTTGCGCGCTGGAACCGTCGGGATTGGCGATATTTAAAGTCGGAGAACCATTATCAGGAATCGAATAATAAATGATTTTTTTGGAATCGGCCGTCCAAATCGGGTTTAAGACTGCGCTGTCGGCGATGGTAAAAATATTTGGGTCGAGCAGCGTTAATTTCTGGGTGGCCAGATTGTAATCCCAAAGGGTCGTGTCGCCGTCGGCCAGGCTCGGATTGGCAAAAATACTGCCGGAGCTCTCGAACTTGGCTTTGTCGTACTGAATTTTAATAATGACCGAAGAACGATCAGGCGACCAATTCAAATCCAGCGGTTGATCGGACATATTTTTCGAAAGCGGGGTCTTAACTTGGTTTTTCAAGTTATATTGATAAAGATTTAAATTGGTTAAATCATAATAATCAATATTTTGGCTGTCGGTAGAAAGAACCGGCGCCAAAGCGTGGATATCGCTGATTTTGGTTGAGGGGACATTTTTGGTTTTAACCCATGGTTTGAGCGTCAAAAGAATCGCTAAACCGATGATAATCAAAACGGCCAAAACAATAATGTAGATTAATTTTTTGGAATTAAATGTCTCCATCAATTCTCCTTTCACTGGCTTATTTCACTAAATAATAACAGGCGCCTTGCGGGGCTAAATGCTGGTTTAAATTCGCTTTCGTTAAAACCACGCCACAAATTGACGTGGTGCAGGTAGCAGACGAGCAAGTCGAACTGCTGCAGCCGTAGGTGTTGTTGGCGGAAAAAGTTTGAGTGGAATCATCGTAACCGGTCAAAACGAAAATATGTTGGCCGCAAAGATTCGTTTCGGCAATGACCGGATAGCCGTTTTGAACCGATTGGATAGCGGCGTCGGTGTCACAAGTCTTATCAGCGACATAATTTTGGCCGGTCGTGCTGTCAAGGTTACCAAGACTTAATGGATGAGCGTTTTGCCAATCAAAAGTTTGGATGGCCGTATTACTAGGGTTGAAGAAAGATGCTAACATTGCTTGACTGGCGCGGCCGCACCAACCTCCATGGGGGCCGGCATTATTGCCGCCTTCCTGAATATAGGGCACGTTAAGACAAGCGCCATTACCGTTGCCGCCGGCCGAGCCGCTGGTCCCGCCAGTGCCAGGCGTGCCACCGCCCGCTGCTGTTCCGGTGCCGGGAATTTGAATTCCCCGAAGACCGGTAATAATCGAAAAAATGACAATCACTAAAACCAGTGAAAGAAGCAGGCCAAAAATCACGCCGCCCCATTTTATAATGTTTTTCATACGTTTGATTATTGATGGCTAATTGAATTCCAGGGTAACTAAATTTTTTAGGCTTCGGGATTTTCGGCCGCTTCTTCGGTTTGGCGCTCGAGCAACTCCTGCGGGTTGGTCGTAATCAGCCGATCCTCGGTGTAGGAAGCGATGACTTTAATGGCGACGTGGTTTGGGCCCGCAAAAAACAAGCCTTCGCCAACTTCGCATTCCAAAAGCAAAAACTTCTCACCTTCCGTTAAATTGAAAACCTGGGCGACTTTTTCAATGGCGGCCGTGGATTGTTTTAAAAGAATTTGGAGTGAGGAGTTATTGACGACCGTGCGGCCGTATTTTGAATCCAAGAAATCCTCGACGTCTTGGGAGACAATCGTCAACCCTAAATAATATTTGCGGGCGCGTTTGGCCAGTGAAAACAAGAACTTTGCCGAGTCTTCGTTCTGCATCATCCACCAGGCCTCGTCAATAATCATAATGCGTTTCTTGAGCTTAAAGCGGATCCTTTGCCAAATATAATTTAAGACCAGATACATGCCGATCGGCCGGAGCGTATCGTCCAAATCGCGGACGGAAAAAACGACCATGCCGGTGCCTAAATCAAAGTTGGTCGGCTGGTCAAAAAGTCCTTTGAAAGTTCCCTCGGTGTATTTCGCGAGTTTGGAAACCATTGTTTGGGCGCCGGTGATGTTTTGCAAGACCGACTGTAAATCACTCATCAGCGGCGGCTGGTTTTTATGCGAGGCAACATCGGCGGTGATATCTTTTAAGGCATAAGTTTCAAATAAAGCCCGCTCCAAAATGGCATCTTCTTCCGGCGAAAGACCGCCGAGCATCAAAGAGAGAAGGCCGTGAAGCATGGTAATATTGCTTCTTAAAATATCTTCACCGGAAGCGCCGGTGAGAGTCCCTTCGCCGGCCACCGGCAAATCAAACGGATTCATCCGCCGGTCGGAATCAAGGCTCATGCGCATAAAGCTGCCGCCGACGGCGTTGCAAAGGGCTTCATATTCGTTTTCCGGATCAATCACAATAATATCGGTGCCCATCATCAGCGACCGAATGGCTTCCAGTTTAACCGCGTATGATTTACCGGAGCCGGCTTTAGCAAAAACAACCGTATTGGCGTTTTCTAAATTAAATCGATCAAATAACACCAGGGAATTATTGTGGCGGTTTAAGCCATAAAGAATCCCGTCGTTACTCGTCAAAGTCGAAGAAGTAAAGGGAAAAGTTGTTGAAAGGGAAGCGGTGTCAAGATTGCGGATGACTTTGAGCTCGTCTAAACCCAGCGGGATGGTGCAGTTAAAACCCGGCTCCATTTGGAGCAAGGTCTGTTTGGTGTAAATAAGCATCCCGCCGAGGGTCGATTCAACCTGCTCGGTGATCGTATTTAATTCATCCAGTGTTTTGGCGTAAATCGTAAAATAAAGAGCAAACTGGAAAAGTCGCAGTTCGCCGCGCTGCAAAGTATCCCGCAGGCCTTCGATATCTTCAACGGCATTTTCGAGCTCGGGATTGCGAATCATCCCTTTTTCACGTTCCATCGCGAGCGACGATTCCAATTGGCCGGCCCGCTTGCGTAAATCACCCATGACTTGTTTGGTGCCGATGGGATAAATAAACATCGATAAATCCAAGGTGACATCGTAATTAATGATTTGAGAAAGCCAATTGGTTTGGACGTAGCGCGGATAGGTAAAGACAAACAAGGTGCGGGCGTAAAGATTGCCAAATTGAATGTAGTTCGGCTCAATTTTAAAACCGGCCGGCGCGATCAAATCTAAAACCGAAGCCATGCCTTGCCGGAAAAATTCGGGCGCTTCTTTGGTGATGCCCACGACCGGTTGGGATTGGGGGCTCTTCCAAAAATTGCCGAGTGATTGAAAACTCACCTTACTGCCCATTTGGTTGATTAAATTCCGGCGCTCGGTGGCGGGCAATTGGGTGTACTGCGGCTGGGTTTCTTTGGCTGCCGGCTTTAATGGCGCGGCCGGTCTTTCAGCGGGCCTAGCCGTGGCCGGATTTTGATTAGGTTGGGGTGGATTGTTCATCTTTAGCCTTTGGTCTTAATAACTCGGAACTCACTACTTCGCCCGAAAGCTCGGTGGCCTCGACAATTTTTTCCTTACTGGCTTCTTCGGGATTATAAACGCCATACATCAGTTCAATCAGCTGCTGGGTGTTGAGGGTGGCCGTGCGGATGCCAATGCCCGAAAGTCCGCTTTGGATGACTTGAACTCTTTGCTCTAACTCGGTTTTATACTTCTCAAAATCCGTCGGCGAATAAACGATTTTTTGGCTCTTTTTTGACGTCGCCACTTTAGGCGGCGCCATATACGGCACGACAATAAAGAAACGCTTATCCATAATATTGGCAAGGTCGATTAAGCGCTTGACGAAGCTGATGTAATCTAAGGTTTGAGCTTTAAGCAGTTCGTTCTTTTGAAGGTTGCCGATTTTTTCTAAATTTGCCAAATAATTGGAAAGATCCAGGCGTTTAGAATGCATCAAAATCTGGATGGGAAAATTAAGCGAGTTGAGAAAATTCTGATACTGATAAATAATGGCTGTTTGCTCCTGCTCGCTTTTTAAAGCAAAATTAATCGAGGAGCAAAGAACAACCTGCCGAAAATTACCGTCTTTTAAAATGATGGTGTTGTCGCGAATTTCCGCAAACTTTAGGATGTCTTGGGTGCTGCCAGTTTTTGGTGGGCCAAACAAGGCCAAAATTCCCTCCTATGGTTTATTCAAGATGCAAGATGCGAAATTGGGAGTTCCGCATTTTGCATTTCTCATTTCGAATTGTCAGCGGCTTTGCCGCGGTGCGTATCGAGCATATAGGCGAGCTGATCTAGCTCTGACTGGGACGCATTACGCTTAACGGGCGCCGGCGCCTTTATTTCTGTTTGGGGTAGATTTTTAACCATCATTGTGCTGGTGCCAACCCGTTGCCAGTGACGTTCTTTGGGTCGGCTATAGAAAAACAAAGCGGCCGTAATAAAATGTAACAAAGGTTGGTCCTGGATTTTTAAAAAAGCCAAAGCCAGGGCTAAAATGCCGACCGGAATGGCGATGATGTAAAAAATAAAATTGCTGCCAATGGCCATAAAAAGAGCATAATCAATCACGCCGCCGCCCAAAATATACAAAAATTGTAACAAGGTGAGCGGCCCGACAATTTTGTCTTCTAAATCGATGTTCTGGGGTACCTTAAACTGCATTCCTCTCCTTTAGTGCCTATCGAGTTTATATCTTTGATACTTAAAACTTGCGGAAATGGCTTTCCCGCTCCTTTAAAAGTATCTAAATATATATTATCACAATTTCATTTTTTCGACTACAACGGTGGAAGTTGTTTTAGATGTTGACAAACTATCGATAAATAATATGATGATTTTAGCATTAAAAATTAAATCAAATATCCAGAGCATAACCGTTAAGGTTCCGGGCCTAGGTTATCAGCAACCTACAATATCGCAAGGTGCTAAATCCGGTCCACATTGGTGGAGATATGCCGCGCATCGTAATCGATAGCGTCGGAATTAGCTCACCCATGTGGTGAGTTTTTTTAAAAAACTCAAAAATCAAAATTTAAATATTAAAATGACAAATGTAAAGTTAAAAATTTAGGAGTAAAACATTTTGCATTTCTTCTAGAAAGGACTAAGCCCCATGGATAGAAAATTGTTTACGTCGGAATCTGTCACAGAAGGGCATCCCTGACAAAATGTCTGACCAAATTTCAGACGCAGTGGTAGATGCGATTATCACGGATGATCCGCGAGCTAGAATTGCCTGCGAGACTTTATTGACTAACGGTATCTGCTTCATCGCTGGCGAAATCACCACCAAAACCTATGTTGATATTCCGAAAATCGCCCGAGCGGTGATCCGTGAAATCGGCTACGCCGACGGTGATTGCGGCTTTAATTGGGAGACTTCCGGCGTGGCGGTGGCAATCAAAGAGCAATCTTCTGACATTGCCCGTGGCGTGGATTCGTATAAAAAAAAGGCTCCACCGGCGAGATTGTTTCCGAAGATTTGGAAAATTTGGGCTCTGGCGACCAAGGTTCAGTATTCGGTTACGCTTGCGACGAAACCAAGGAACTCATGCCTTTGCCGATCGTTTTGGCCCATAAACTTTGCCAAAGATTAACGGAAGTACGCAAGAAAAAAGTCATCAAAGGTCTGCGACCGGATGGTAAGAGCCAGGTAACGGTTGAATATGATGGCGATAAGCCGATTCGGATCGAAAATGTTTTAATCGCCGCCCAGCACGACCCGGATAAAAAATCGCTAGAGCTTAAAAAAGAAATTATCGAGAAAGTGATTAAAAATGTTATTCCGGCGAAATATCTCGATCGTAAAACCAAATATTTTATCAATACCACCGGCCGTTTTGTTATCGGCGGGCCACAAGGAGACACGGGTTTAAGCGGCCGAAAAATTATTGTCGATACTTATGGCGGTATGGCCCGGCACGGCGGCGGCGCATTCTCCGGCAAAGATCCGAGCAAAGTTGACCGTTCCGGCTCCTATGCGGCGCGCTGGGTGGCGAAGAATGTGGTGGCCGCTAAGTTAGCGCGACGCGTGGAAATTCAAATCGCCTATGCCATTGGAAGGCCCGAACCGATGTCCGTCCGCGTTGATACATTCGGTACTACCACCGTCGACGAATCTAAAATCGAAGAAGCGATATTGAAGGTATTTGACCTTCGCCCCGGAATGATTATTTCGGAACTCAAACTCCGCCGACCTCTCTACCGCCAAGTCGCCGCCTACGGCCATTTTGGACGTTTAGATCTAGACTTGCCTTGGGAAAAGACGGATAAGATTAAAGAGCTAAAGAAGGCGATTAAATAGAGGTGTGCCAGAAAAAGAAATTTAATTACATATTAGTTTACGATTTTATTGACAGCTTGTAAACATTAGTTGACAACTTTGTTTACAACTTATAAATAATAGTTGACAACTTTTGGAATATAGTGTAAAATAGAATCATGGATATTAGAAAAAAGATTCTAAAGTTGGCACAAGATAAAAGGAAATTTAAGACAGCTGAAATAGCTGAAGCTTTAAATTTATCAAGGCAATATGTTTCTAGAATACTAAATGGTTTGGTGTACAAGGGCAGATTAATCAGAGGAGGATCGGCAAATAAGGCTTTCTATGCTCTTCCTCAAAATGCATCTCTTTTGGGAAACCAGATTAAAAAATATCTCAAAAATAAAGACTTAAAAGAGCACGAAGTGGTTGACGAGATCGAACACCAGGCGCCATTTTTAAATCGTCTTAAAGAAAATGTTAAAAGTATTTTTACCTATGCATTTTCAGAAATGCTTAATAATGCCATTGAACACTCAAGATCCGAAGATATAGAAGTGACACTTACCAGGTCGAATAATTATCTAATTTTTAAAGTCAGAGATTTTGGTATTGGTGTTTTTCGCAATGTTATGAAAAAAAGAGGATTAACTTCAGAGCTCGAAGCCATCCAAGACCTTCTAAAAGGAAAGACGACAACTGCTCCAAAAGCCCACACAGGGGAAGGAATTTTTTTTACCTCTAAGGCATCTGATATTTTTATCTTAGAGAGCTTTAATTACCGCTTGAGAATCGACAATAAAATCAAGGATGTCTTTGTTGAGGAAGTTAAAAATCCTAAAAAAGGTACATTGGTAGTTTTCACAATTAACACAGGATCAGCGAGACATCTTAACGACATTTTTAAAAAATATCAATCCAATCCGGAAGAATATGCTTTTGACAAGACTGAGATACAGGTAAAGCTATATATCATGGGAACCATCTATATTTCGCGTTCTCAGGCAAGGAGAATTTTGGCTGGTTTGGATAAATTTAAATCAATTGTTTTAGATTTTGATAAGGTACCAACAGTTGGGCAAGCATTTGCCGATGAGATTTTCAGAGTTTTTCAATCAAAATACCCAGAAATAAAGTTAACTGCGCGAAATATGAATGAGGCGGTTACTTTTATGGTTGGCCGGGTGGACAAGCACAATCTTTGATTATGGTTAAAAGAGTCGAGAGCCCTAAAGCTTAAATGAGCGCCGGGGAATTATTTATTCAATTATGAGTTGTTTAACTTGTTTATATAATCCGTCGATTTTTTCGAAATTCTCCGGTTCTTCGTTATCGATCATTGTTCGAGCATCATAGAGTTCTTTGAGTGGATCATCAATCATTCCCGCATCGAGCAAAAGCGCGGCCGATTCTAACGCGATAGCGATTTTAAATTGAGAACTGGCTGGTTCCGATTTTTCGAGATCAATTTTTTCGTAAAGTTTAAGATAATCGGTTTTAAATTGTTGGAGCAGGTGGGCTTGCTCAATAAATTGAGCTCTAATACTTTCGGCGCGAGCGCGATCTTCATCCGTGAGACCATGTTCGGTGGCCATCTGCTTTATTTCGTGGCTCAAGGCCAACCGTGCTTCTTCCAGCTCAATGTCTCTTGGTTCTTCCATAATATTCCTTTCGGCGATTTTAAAATCATCTAACTACAATAATACACCCAAGCGAGCGCCGGAGGAATAATAATAGCCCTTGACAGCGAATCTATAATTTGATAACCTATAATCATTGGTTATCGTTTGATAACCATTATAAACAAGTTATCAAAATGAAAAAATTAAAGGATAAAGACAATTATTATTCAGTGACCGAAGCCGCGGAAGTTCTCGATATAACCCGCGAAGCGGTTTTGAAAAGAATTCACGCTGGCAAGCTCAAGGCCGAGCGAATCGGGCATATTTTTGCGATCCCAAAGAGTGAACTGAGCGCCACTTTGCCCGACAAATTATCGGAATCTCAAAAAAAGACAATTGAAGAAGGGGTTAAGAAAACGGTTAAAGAATACGGCGAAGTATTAGAAAAATTAGGACGAGAATAAATGGAAAGAATCAATATTTTAGAAGTTGAATTTATGGCTTATCGGTTGGCGAAAGAAACGATGGGTTTTGACGAACCGATTCCGGAATTTAGAACCCGTTTCCCTAATATTTTGGAAAGCTCATTAGCGGTGCCTTTCCAGCACTTTGGTGGTAAAGCAGCTTATAAAGGTTTGATTGGTAAAGCGGCGATTTTGTTTTATTTAATGATCAAAAATCATCCTTTCCAGAACGGGAACAAAAGAATCGCTATGACAACTTTATTTTTGTTTTTATATAAGAACAAAAAATGGCTGAAGGTTTCCAATCAAGAACTCTATAATTTCGCCGTGTGGGTGGCGCAAAGCCCAGCGGCGCTTAAAAACTCGGTTGTTTTGGGAATAGAAGATTTTTTGAAGAAGTATCTTACAAGTTAGAGCAAATGATTATTTAGATCTTTTGACGCGAATGAGACCCGAGATCGGAATTATTTTAATTCCTTTTTCTTCAAGTTTATCTAAAAACAAATTCATACCAATCGAATCCGACGAAATGTGGCCGGCGATGACGACATTGAGGTGATTTTTGATCGCTTCCTCGCGAGATTCGTCTTTCATATGCATGCCGATGACCGTGCCGACGCCGGCTTTGACAAGTTCCGGATAAAGTTCTTTGGCGCCGTTGGTGCCGCCGGTGATATCGTAAGCGACAATTTTACCAGCGCGGTTTTCCGGACTGCCGGCAAAAATCACCGGCCCGGCATTATTTTTGACCGCTTCCTTATATTCCGGAACGGTTTTTAAAAGTTCGACCACTTCGCTGACCGTTTCGGGCTTTTTTTCGTCCATCAATTTTTGGAGGACTTGAAAAACCAAGTTATCGCAAGGTGTGTGAATGTTCATCAGCGGCATATTGACGCGCTTGGCGATGTCGACGGGGCGCATGTGGTTGACGGGCGATAAAGAGCGAGCGACCTCTTTAATGCGGTTGGCCATGACGCCTTCGGCGACATTGATCGGCACACCGTAGGCGGCCATCAAATCAGCTTGAAGATTCATGACTTCGTCGAGCGCGGCGAGGGCCTTGCCAACAGGGTGGTGACCGATGACGAGATTAATTTTATCTTGAGAAAGGCCAGCGAGCAGGATTTCGGCTTCGTCCATATCAATGCCGGCCATCACGGTTTTGACTTCCGTTTTCGGATCGCCAAAATGAATCCGCGTGTCGGTGTAAGGGTTGGTTAAGCGCTCGAGATCAAAATCCTTTTTATCTTTCTCAGAAAGTTTTTCGTATCGTTTTTGAGTTCTTTTGAGCCATTTATTAACGCCATCGCGCCCACGCGGATCAGCGGCAGTCCCCATTTCGATAGCTAAACTGTAAATATCTTGGATTGTCATTTAATCCTTAATTTTTTATAAATTTCTTGAGCGCTTAATGATAGCAATTTTGAGAAGAAATGTAAAGAGAAAATTGTACGGATATACAAAAGTGCTGGATGTACGTTTTTTAGATAGATACGACAAGGGCCGCACTTTTTAGGGTGCGGCCCTGTTTTGTGGGCCTGACGGCTCACGCGTGTTATTTGGTTTTTTTGGTTGCCGGTGTCTTCGTTCTCGTTGCCCTCTTCACTGGCTTCTTCGTTGCTCGCTTAGGGACGAAGTCCGCGATCTTGACAACCCCAGTTTGTGAGACGGTTACGAACTGCGCCGTCTCGTTGGAGAACATTGCCAGATGAGCGTCGCCGTCTCTTACGACGACGAAGTGAAGTGAGGAGCTGTGATCGGCGCTGAAGATCGGCCAGATGGCCGAAAAGCCTGAGCGCAGATACTGACCGCCTTGGACCCGGACAGCCACCAGTAGTCCGTTCGGTTTATTCCCTCTTGGATCATTGACCAGCAAGGTCTGGTAGCGGCTGCCACGAGTAGTGGACTGCTGTTCAACCGTTACCACACCAGGGCCGTTAACCGCCTTACAGAAGTCCGTAAGCGCTTCGTCGCGCTCGGCGGTGATCTTTTTTCGAGTCTCATCCGACTTCTTGCCCCGGCCGAGGCCAGAGGCAATCTTGATGACCCTCTCCGCTTTCTCAACGACCTCGGCTCGGTTGTCGATGATTTCGATTGACCGATTGTCGCCGCTGTCGGGAGAAATGAAAACACGATAGTAGGCGAAACCATGGCGGACTTTGGTTAGAGTAACTCCGCCCTTGATCCGCAACCCCAGGATACCAATTGTCTTATCTTGCTGTTCCATGTCTTTCCCTTACCTTGGTGGTCGCTTGACGAGATTGGCCACATTGCCCCCGCCAGTCGACTTACTTCCCGATCTCTTTGCCGATCGGCGTTGAGATTGTGGTGCGGTGCCGCCGCCGTTTTCTTCATCCTCCTCACCTTCTTCGGTCTGAGGAGAGGACTGCTTGTGAGATTCCGCGGCTTTCACTTTCTTGGCGGCTGTTTCAGCCTTCTTACGTGTTGCTTCCTTGACCTTGGCCGTCTTCTCGGTGGCCTTTCGGGCGGCGACTTGGCGGGCTGCTTCAGCGACTGCCGCTGCCTTCCGGGCGACTTCCGCTTCGGCCGCCAAACGAGCTTTCTCTTCGTTGGCTTTGTCGATAAGGTCTGGCGGGGCATCGACCAGCTCGCCGGCGTAGCCCTGCTCAACTTGGCCGTTCGTGATGATCGTGGCGAACTCGACGGCAAGACTTCCTTGAGCTGGAATGCCACCCTTGTAGTTGGGGATGTGAACCGTTGAGCAGGCCGCTTTCATGCTTAGACCTTTACCTTCAATCAGCCACGGTTCAGCCATCCGGTCGTCAAGCACGAACTCCGCGGTGCCGTTGATGCGGCACTTTACTGAACCCGGCCTGAGAACTAATCCCTCGCCTAACGTTTCGGTCAAAATGACCAACTCGTCAGGTAGGGCCGTGCCGCGGTTGTTGCGAACAACAATCCGCCAAAAGCGCTCTTCCAACGGTTCGTCATAGTCTTCGGGGCAGAGGGGAGTATTTTCCGTCATGACTTGCCAGGAAGTCTGGCCCGCGCGACGGGTATACTTTTCTACCCGCACCCGTGTGATTTCGTCCCGTTTCGCCACTGCCACTCGAGCTGTGTTGATCTGGCGACCGCCGAGACTGAGGGTGGTGTCGCTGGTCGAGTAGCCCGAAGGCTTCTCGATGTCTGGCAATCTTCGTCTGTTCTGCTGCCGGCGCCAAAGGCGCCCGAAGCCATAACAGATTAAAGCCGCCAGAATGAATCCCAGTGTGCAGACGACGAAGATCATGGGTTACCTCCCGTAGTTGGGTATGGATATATTTTAAACAGGTGGCCAAACGGCTACCTGGAACACCGAGGTGAACCAAGAGCCGCCGCTCTGGCTTAAGGATATATCAACCCTTTGGGAAGTTTCCCGGAAGAGTGAAAATGGGATGTCATTAGTTGTCAAAGATGCATCTCAAAAACCGTAATGAGGAATTAGGGTGGTGATTTTTGAAAACATCAAATAATAACAAAAAAATATCTTTTTGTCAAGGCAGGAGAACGATAATGATTACTCTTCCTGATCAGCCTCTGATATTGGTTGGGTGGTTCCGCCCGGTTTAGCTGGAGTTGTCGGCGGTGTCGGATTTTGTTGCCCACCAGTGGACGGCGCTTGTCCTCCGCTTGGTGGTTGGTTAGCCTCACCGGTCGGTTGATTTAAGCTAGTATCAATTGAACGTTGCGCCTTTAATATTCCTCTCAAAAGTTCTTCCTCGGTCCATGGTCTGTCGTTATCTCCGCGGGCATTAATTGCGCCCCTTAGGCCGATAATCATTTTTTCCGCGACGGCGCGAAGTTTCATCTCGTCCGTACTAAGGGCTTGCCGAGTCAAAGGGGTCACTGCTCCTCTTTCGGCTAAAGCATCAAGTAATTGGTTTTTAGCTGATTCAGGCATATCCTGATTAGGATCAGCCGATTGAATATTGTCGCTGACATCGTTGAATTTTTGAACGGCGGCATCCAGTTTACTGACGCTGTCGGTAAGCTGGGCGATAGTTTCGTTTGGTGTAACTCCAGTGTATTGGCGGACATCGGCCGCCTGAGCCATACTAGTTACACTGGCGTAATTTTTAAGCCCCTGTTGAGTAGCGGCGACTTCCTGTTTAAAGGTAGCCACTGCTTGGGGAGTATCGATGTCCGGCATCGTCACTTGAAGACCGGTGAAAGCTTGCTGAAGCTCATTTTGTAAACCGGTAAAAGAGGTGGCGGCGGATTGGGTGATGGCCTGGACGAGTTGATTTCTGAAAATCGTAGGATCAATAGGCTGGCTGCCCATTTTAAAATAATCCATCTGAAGGTTTTCTTGGGTGGCTAAATTAGCTCCAGCCTCGCTATATTTTTGACTTGCTTTAATGGGATCATTATTGGCTGAAGATATAATTTGTTCAGGGGAGCTCGAAGTGAGAGCAGATGATTGTTCGTTTACAACCTCGTCGTGAGCAAACTTTTCGGATCTTCTTTTAAGTACTCTTTTGACGTCTTTACTCTCGATCGGGGCAAAATCTTTAAACCAATCGTCGTGGTTGCGGTTCTTGGTTCTAACCGTATAAGCGACGGGGTTGCCCTGGCCGCAGAAATTTTCCGATTCTTCTAAAAGATCGGCCATGCCGTCGAGCATATTTCTTTGAGCACGAGTGGCGTTAGAAGGTGTCAAGTCAAGTTGGCGAAAAATCTCTGGATGAGCCTTGATTTGATCGATTGAATTAATTCCATGTTGTTTTAGTATATCAAGAACGTTCGTGGGCTGAGATCCTGTCGTTATCCCATATTGGGCAAAATTAAGGCCGGCAAAGGAGGCTACCCCACGCCGGGCGGCACTGGCAACCGCTTCAGCCAAGAATTCGTCGGAAGCGCCTTGGCGAATGGAATTTTCTTTGTTTAGCAGAGATTCTAAAAGTTTGCCTTTATTGTCGTCGCCGTAAACTTCTCCGCCGTCAATGGCTTCTAGAAAAGCGGCAAAAAACCGACCTCGGTCTTTGCCGCCTTTACGGCCGATGAAATCAAGGAAGGTTCTAAATTCCGCTACGGCGGGTGCAATGGCGGTCGTTCCAACTTCTGAGTAATCGCCTCTCGCCACGTTAATCAAATCTTTGTGGCTGCCACGGTTATTGCGCCAGCCATAGCCGCCGTTATAGAAACGATCAACCATGGTGTGAACATTTTCATTCAGGGTATTTGTGGAAACTTCTTCCAAGAGATGAGCGGTCGTGATAGAATAAATTCGGCCAAATTGGTTTTTATCCATAAAAGCGTCATAGTGAATAGTTTTACCGTCGACAGTTTTTTGATGCTGGCGGGCGAAATCGGCAGCCCGTTTTCGTATCTCCGCGGCTGAGTCAAAATAATTTTTCTTTTTAGTGGGGTCTTGTTCAGATAAGGCTTGCATGCTGACAAAAGCCGCTTGCTCCATGTAATCATGATACGTAGCGACTTCTAAAATCTTGTTACCTTGAAGATCTGTATCAAAAACTGGATTACCCTGAGCGTCTTTTTCAACTTCCCCGGTTTTTTCATCGATTTTGTATTTATATTTAGTAACAGGGTTGATTTTTCCGTTTTTGTCAACGTCGATAGTTTGGAGGCTTGCGCCAGCCTTCTTAAGATCTTCCATTCGTTGGTCCAGCTCTCGGTCGCCCCGCCCGGCGTTGATAATAGCATCCCAAGTCGCGTCTTTGCGGTGCGCTTCGAGTTGTTTAGTCGAAAGTTCGAGTGCCGCCGCAGTATCGAATTTCTCGCTGGCCATTTGTCCGGAGGTTTTCTTTTGAATCTTCGGTCGAACACCGTTCCACTCAATCTGGGCGAGCTTGAGCCGCAAAAGCCAATTCATTTTCATTTCACCAGTTTCAAAAGCTTTCATCTGCTTATTCATCAAGTCTTTAAGTTTAGACTCTTCAGTTTCAGCTTTTTCGGTCTGAGCGACAAGATCAGGGCTTTTCCAGGCTTGCTGCTTGACGCGGCTGTCGGCCGTTTTTTGCATTTGTTCGGTCACTAAACGATCTTTTTCCGCGCCGGCAAAAAGACGAGGAAATTTCGTTTTTAGCTCCGCGCCCGACTGGTCTTTACGGCGGCCGGCCCAGTTGGTGACCGCCCCGCCTTTGTTGGTTTGGGTGATATAGCGACCAACCCTGCCCCAGCCGGCCATGATGGCGCCACCGAGTTTGAAAGGAGCAATAAGAGAGAGATAGCATAAAGCCAAGGTAATTAAGAAGCTGACCATTGTAATTCCACTGGTTGGCGGTTTGCCGAGTGTCACGGCGGCCCACAAAAGGAAAAAACAGATCGGTTTCATAAAGGTCCATTTTAAAAACCAGGACCACCATTGTTTAAAATAGGTTTGGGTAACCGGAAAGGCGAGCATGACAAAGGCGATTGGCGCAATTATCGCTAAAAAGAGGACTAAAGCGATGCGGATATAAAGTAAAAACAATAAAATTAAAAGACCGATTAAGGGCAGAAAAAGAAGAATCAAAGTCATAATGCCCATGGCGACTGTTAGTGTTCCCAATGACCCGACCAGACTCGCCAGCCCAACAGTTGCTGTCGCGCCGGCCAAATAGTTCAAGCCTAAGTTTACATAAAGCGGTTTGAGAATATTTGTAACAATATTACTGGTGGCAAAAGTGTTGGTTAAAACATTGGCGGCGTCAACAAACATCCGGCAAATGACCAGGCTGAAATTAGCTAAAATGACGCCAATAATCAGCCAGGGCAAAGTTTTCTTGAGATTGTAGGTATCGTATTGGATGTGGGCAATATTGACGACAGCCAAAAAAACCAAAATTAAAGTGACAAAAACATCGGCCAGCCCCAAACAGATTCGCCAACCGAGCATGACAGAATCTTTGTAAGGGCCGTTGCCGGTGGAAATCAAACTGTCGCGAATATCGCTGGCGGCGGCGTGGGCGACAGTCGGAGCAAAAATTATCAACAATAAACCGACCGCCATCACGGCCGCCAAAAAAACTTTCGCCCATTGACGGTTGGTTTTGTTTGACATACTTAATTTATATATTTTTTACGGATATTTTATCGCCAGTGGCCGTGGCCACGCTTGGGCTTGAATCGCCGTCGTTAGCCAGTTGCCAATTGTATCGTCAATGATATCCATAATGGCATTGATAAAAACACACATTATGTTGCAAACAGGATCCATAAATGCAGAAAGGATGGTGGAGACAGAGCTAAGTTTGCATGTGCAGTTACTGCCAGTGCTGCCATTGTTGACGGCGCCGCCAGTGCCGAGATTGCCACCCGAGTTTTGATTGCCTGAGCCATTTTGAAGCAGGTTGGAATATTTAGTAAATTGACAAATATTGGAAACAATCACTCCTTCACGCGTGCCTGTATTCGTACTGTATACGTCAACTTCGATATCGGGCATATATCCATGATCTAAAACAAGCTGTTGTGTCGCCGTCCCGGTTTTTGTGCCTGAGAGCTTTTGAACATCGAGGTTCGAATAATCATTGGGATCGCCGGTCCAATTGACATGGGCAGAATTGATATATTCATTATCTTCTGGAGTAAAGCTAATACTCCAATTGAGAGATAATTGGTAATGAGTGCTGTCAGTTGCGGTGGCGTTGTTGATGTCAGTGGTGGTTGGGCATTGTAAATAGACAGTATATCCGCTATTAATACAACCATTACCGCAGCTAGCGGTGACCGGCTTAGGATCTTGATGGGTGGCGTTGGTTTGGTTAGAGCCAGTGCTTTGTTGGTTGGAAGTCGCCGCCTGGGCTTTCGGAATCGCCAAATTACCGCCGGGGAAAAAAATCGGCACGAAGAGGACAAATATAAGAAAATAATGGAATATTTTTTTAATCGAAAACATTAACCCTCCTTTGTTGGGTTTATATATTCAATATATCAAGCCGGACGGCAATTATCAATTAGGAAATGGTGGTCGGCCAGACGGCGGTGATTAAAATTTTTTCTGCCACCAATTTGTTGACGTAAAGGTTTTGCCAGATTTCTTCGGTGATAAAAGGCATCAAGGGGTGGAGAAGTTTCAAGGTATCAATAAGAACATAAAGTAGAATCTCATTTGTATTTTCCTTAAGCTTAGGATTTAGAATTTGGGATTTAGAATTTTCGATATAAACGTCGGCCAAGTCGTGCCAGATAAAATCATAAAGCTCGTGCGCCGCTTGGCCAAAGTGGAAATTATCAAGATTTTCATCGGTGGATTGGATGATTTGGTTGAGTTTAATTAATATTATTTTATCAGTTTGTGATTTAGGATTTGGGATTTGTTTCGGATTTAGTGCTTCGAATTTTGAATTTCCGATTTGTTGCAAAACAAATCGGCTGATGTTCCAAATTTTATTCGCAAATTTTTTACCGGCCAAAATGGCATTTTCGTCAAACTTAATATCCTGTGTGCCGGTGTTGATATAAGTTAAGCCGAAACGAACTGCATCGGTGCCGTATTTATCGATTAATTCCAGCGGATCGACGCCAGTGCCAAGCGATTTGGACATCCGTTTACCTTCAATATTAAAAATTGTCGGGTGAACGTAAATATCGGAAAACGGTTTTTCTTTCATAAACTCTAGCCCGGAAAAAATCATTCTCACCACCCAAAGCATGTTAATATCGCGGGCCGTCGATAATATCGCGGTGGGGTAAAAATACTTTAAATCCTCGGTTTCTTTCGGCCAACCAAGAGTGGCGAAGGGCCAAAGGGCCGATGAAAACCAGGTGTCCAAAACATCTTTAGTACCTTCGATGGGGATTTTGTGACCCCACCAGATTTGTCTTGATATGCACCAGTCGCGGATATTGTTCATCCAATCAAGATAAACTTTTTTCCAGCGCACCGGGGTGATTTTGATTTCATCTTTTTCAATGGCGGCAATGGCGGGCTTAATTAATTCCGACATTTTGACGAACCATTGCTTGGAAAGAAGCTGTTCAACTTGACGTCCGCAGCGGTAACAGTGTGGCACTTCATGGAGATATTTTTCGGTTTTTTCAATTAAACCTGTCTTTTCGAGCTCATTGGCAATATTTTCACGGGCTTCGGCTATTTTTCGCCCGGCGTATTTGCCACCTTCTTCGGTGATTTTACCAAGCTCATTAATCACTTTAATGGCTTTGAGGTGATGGCGAATACCTATTTCGGCATCATTCATATCATGGGCCGGGGTAACTTTGACGGCGCCGGTGCCAAACTTCATATCCACGATTTCATCGGCGATAATCGGCACCTCGCGGTTGATAATCGGAACGACAGCTACCTTGTCAATCAAATCTTTATATCGTTTGTCTTTCGGGTTGACGGCCACGGCCGTATCGCCGAGCATCGTTTCCGGCCGAGTAGTGGCAACGGTGATAAAATCTTTAGAATCTTTTACCGGATACTTGATAAACCACAGATTTCCTTCGACTTCTTTATGTTCGAGCTCAATATCGGACAAAGCGGTTTGGCAGCGGACACACCAGTTAATCACCCGCTCACCTTGATAAATCCACCCCTTTTTATAGTAGTGTTTAAAAGCAGTGTTAACGGCCTCGGAATAATCGTTATCCATGGTAAAGCGCTCGCGCGTCCAGTCACAGGAACAGCCGAGTTTTTTGAGCTGGTCGATAATAATATGGCCGTATTCCTCTTTCCACTGCCAAACCCGCTTGACAAATTCTTCGCGGCCAAGATCGTGGCGGGATTTGCCTTCTTTTTGGAGTGCTTTTTCCACGACATTTTGAGTGGCGATTCCCGCGTGGTCGGTGCCTGGAATCCAAAGAGTGGGAACGCCTTTCATGCGCGAACGTCTTATCAAAATATCTTGAATCGTATTATTAAGAGCATGGCCCATATGTAAAGATCCGGTCACATTGGGTGGGGGAATCACAATAACGAAAGGCTTTCTGCCTTCTTTGATTTTCGGCGTAAAAGCGCCCGATTTCTCCCACATTGAATATACACGATCTTCAGTTGCCTTTGGATCATATGTGCTTGGAATTTCTTTCATAAGCTAAGACTAACATTTTCAAGTTAGAGTTTCAATTATGGTTGGCTTTGAAGAAATTACTTTCTTTTTAACAATCTCAAAAATTCTTTTGGGTTTATTTCGAGATCGTTTAAGATCTTTCTTAATAAACCGCGGCCGATATTCTCGCCGGGATGAATCGGGATTGTTACCCAACGGCCGTCAGGGTGTTTATAAATTTGGTGGCTGCCCTTTTGACGGACAAAATAAAAACTGCACTTACGAACGGTCTTAACTAAATCTTTGGCGCGCAATGACGGTAAAAGAGGACTCATTTATACTTTTAATTGGCTTTGAGGAAGAAAGTCAATTTTAATCTGGCGGGCTTCTAAATGAAGTTCGATTGCTTCTTGGATTCTTTTAAGTGCTTCTTTATGGGTTTTCCCTTGAGTATAACAACCAGAAATGACGGGCGTTGAAGCAACATAAAACCCGTCTTCGTCTTTTTCGATAATAATTGGAAAATTAAACTGACTCATTTTCATGGCCAAATTATAGCATATTTTTTTAAAGTTTCAAATTTGAGTCAGCTGATATTTTATCGTGTGTGGTAGCATCATCTAAATAATAAGCCGCGGCGATGCCGATCATGGCCGCATTGTCGGTGGAAAGTTTAATCGGCGGTACATGATAAGAAGTTTTCCAGGGCAGTTTAGCAACTGCTTTTTTCATTTGTTCTCTAAGTTCTTTATTCGCCGAAACGCCGCCACAAAGACATATCGATTTTGGTTTGAATTCATAAGCGGCTTGAATGGTTTTGCCGATTAAGATATCGATCACCGCTTGCTGAAAACTGGCCGCAAAATCAGCTTTATTTTTCAATGACATTTTCTGCAGTTTTTTAGTTTCATATAAAATAGCTGTTTTTAAACCGGAAAATGAAAAATTATAGTTTTTTTGATCGAGCATTGACCGCGGAAAATTATAAGTTTTTGGATTGCCTTTTTTGGCCGCTTTAGAAATGGCGGGGCCGCCCGGATAACTGAGGTTTAATAGTTTTGCCACTTTGTCGAACGCTTCGCCGGCGGCGTCATCTAAAGTTTCGCCGAGAGGCTCAATATCGTTGGGCGACTCCATTAAAACTAAACCGGTGTGGCCACCAGAAACGATAAGGATCAAAGCGGGAAATATCGGATACGGTTTCTCTGCCCAATTCGAATAGATGTGCCCAAGCCAATGGTTTACACCGATAATAAGTTTCTTTTGGGCAAATGCAAGCGTTTTAGCAAAATTAATACCGACGAGTAAGGAACCGATAAGACCTGGGCCGATGGTTACAGCAATAATATCGGGATCAATATTCCCCAACGCTTCTTCCACCACGGGAATAATTTTTTCCACATGCGCTCTGGAGGCGTGTTCCGGAAAAACACCGCCATATTTTTTATGAATTTCTATCTGGGAGGTAACGACATTGGAAATAATTTCTAAATCGCTGTCGGTTTTTTCAATAACCGCCGCGGCCGTTTCGTCACAGGAGGTTTCAATGGCTAAGATTTTTATCGGTTTGGATTTAGGCATGCTCTCACTCTTGAAATAAGATAAGTTTGGTAGTAATATTAAACCACAATTTAAGGGAAAGGTGAAGTGGTATGCGGCCAATTATTGGACTTGATGTTTCGGCAAATACGATTAATCCAGCGCCTCTACGAGAGGACGTCCTAACCCGTTTAAATTGCGGTTTTAACTCCAAAATAGTAAAATAAAATCATGCATTCATTGCTACAGACGGACGAATGGGCCAGCCTGAAAGAGAAGCAGGGCTGGAAGGTTTTTGATATCGCCGGGATCAAAGTTCTTGGGAAGTCATTACCGCTCGGTTTTTCTTTTTTGTATGTCCCCGAATTAGAATATCAATCGATTGCGAATTTACAAAATTTTTTACAAAATATACAAAAAATTGCGAAAAATTTTTCTTCCATATTTTTCAGGCTAGAGATTCTTGACGAAAATCGCCCCGAAATTATCAAAAATTTAAAACAAAATGGCTTCATTAAAGCATTTGAGGAACTTCAGCCGGAGTGGCGTCAAATCATTGACATCTCCAAATCCGAAGATGAAATTCTCGCTCAGATGAAGCCGAAAGGCCGCTACAATATCAAGGTTGCCCAAAAGTCCAAAGTCAAGGTTGAGCGCATTTCTGAAGAAAATTTACTCGAAAATATCGATGTATTTTATAATTTATTTCGTCAAACTTCCGAAAATCAGCATTTTGAGATTCGGTCAAAGAAATATTTTCAGGATTTATTGACGCGACTTTACGCTGCTGGCCGGGCCGATTTGCTCATTGCCCGGTTCGAAAAGGTGCCTGTTGCCGGCTTGATTATTACCTACTACGATGGCGTGGCGACTTTTCTTTACGGTGCTTCCTCAGTGGATTATCGCCATGTGATGGCGCCGTATTTGGCTCACTACGAAGCAATTTGCGCAGCGAAGAAGCGAGGTTGTCAAAAGTATGATTTGTTGGCGATTGCCCCGCCCGGTCAGGAAAATCACAAATATACTGGTATCACTCGCTTTAAAGAACAATTTGGTGGCGAGAAGGTGAACATCGTTGGTAGCTACGACCTGGTTTATAAACCATTTTGGTATAAGTTATTTAAAATAGCCGAGCAAAGAAGAAGAAAATAATGGATTCGATCAAAGATTATCTACGTAAAATTTTGCCTCCTTCCTTCATCCTCTGGACGCACAAGGCCCGGGGGATTTTGGCCGCCCTCATTTATCGAGAGCCGGCGAAAAATCTTCGAGTAATTATGGTGACTGGCACCAACGGTAAAACGACCACCTGCAATATGATTGCGAAAATTTTAGAACAGGCCAATTATAAGGTGGCCTTGGCGACGACGATTAATTTTCGCATCAATAAAAAAGAGTGGACGAACAAAACCAAAATGACAACCGTTTCGCCGTTTAGCTTACAAAAGTTTATTCGGGAGGCGGTCAACGCCGGTTGCCATTTCCTGGTTTTAGAGACAACTTCTCACGCCATCGTCCAAGAAAGAATTTGGTCAATTAAACCCAAAATTGCCGTGATTACCAACATTACCCATGATCATCTGGACTATCATAAAACCCAGGAAGAATACCGCGCTGCCAAAGCCAGAATCTTTGCCGAGTGCCAAACGGGCATTATCAACATTGACGATAAATCAGCCAGTTATTTTATCCGAATTCCGATGCCTAAAACGATTACTTATGGCGCCGAAGGAGGGGAAAAAGATCGGCCGGCCCGACCGGACATTTTGGCTAAAAAAATTATTTTGGAGGCGACCGGCAGTATGTTTACGGTTATTACGCCCGAAAGTCAAGTGGCGATTAATCTTAAATTACCGGGCAAGTTCAATATCTATAATGCCGTGGCCGCGCTCTCGGTGGCTTACGACCTTAATATCCATCTCAACGTCGTCAAAGACGCGCTGGAAGGTATCGACAATATCCCTGGCCGGATGGAAACGGTGGACATGGGCCAGTCGTTTGCGGTAATTATCGATTACGCCCACTCGCCGGACGCTTTGGAAAAAATATATTCGACTTTGGCGGCCTCACGACGGGGCAAAATCATCGCGGTTTTAGGTGCCTGCGGCGACCGTGATCGGTCGAAAAGGCCGATTATGGGCGCCATTGCTGGGCGGTTTGCCGATGTGGTAATCTTGACCAACGAGGATCCGTATACCGAAGATCCGGTTAAAATTATTGAAGAGGTGGCCGCTGGAGTGCCGCGGGGAGCGGGCCGCGGCCAAAAAATGGGTGGCGAAAGTTTCTTTAAGATTTTAGATCGCCGCGAAGCGATCGAAAAAGCCTTCAGCTTGGCTGTCAAAGACGATATCGTTATCATTACTGGTAAAGGCGCGGAAGAGTGTATGGTAGTGGGTCACGAAAAAGTTCCTTGGTCCGATAAAAAAGTCGCTAAAGAACTCTTAATGAAAAGACGAGAAGAATAGTGATTAAGAACCGTTTGGTTTTAATTGATGCTTTTGCCCTCATCTTCCGGGCCTATCATGCCTTGCCGCCTTTGACGAATAAAGAAGGCGTCCAACTCAATGCGGTCTACGGGTTTACGAGCGCGTTGTTATCAGCGATCGATAAACTAGAGCCAGAATACTTGGCGGTCGGTTTTGATTTACCGACCAAAACAGTACGGCATGAACAATATGTCGAGTATAAAGCTCACCGGGCGCCGACCCCAGAAGATTTAATGACTCAAGTTCCGTATGTTCGGGAAGTTTTGAAAACTTTCAATATCCCGGTTTTCGATAAGGAAGGATTTGAAGGAGAAGACGTCATAGCTTCGCTAATATCAAAAATCAAGAATCAAAAATCAAAATTAGAATATATAATAGTCACTGGGGATTTGGATACATTGCAGTTGGTTGATAAACAAACGAAAGTTTATTCGATGGCAAGGGGTGTTAATCAGGCAATAATGTATGATATCGAAAAGGTTGAAGAAAGGTATGGTCTGGCGCCATCGCAGTTTGTAGATTTTAAGGCGCTCAAAGGCGATGCTTCTGATAACATCCCCGGCGTGCCGGGAATTGGGGAAAAAACCGCGGCCAAACTTATCATCGATTATAAAAATTTAGAAAATATTTATAAAAATATTGAAAAAATTAGCGGGAAAATACGGACCTTATTAAATGATAACAAAGAGCAAGCATTTTTGAGCCAAAAATTATCAAAAATTATCACTGATTTAGATATTGATTTCAAACTTCCCGACGCTAAAATCCATGATTTCGATTATGACAAAGTCGTCAATATCTTTAAAAAATATGGTTTTCGTTCTCTTATTAATCGTTTACCAGAGCCCAAACGCGAAAATCCCCAGCAAAAATTGCTCTGAACCATCTAGACCTCATTTCGTAAGTGAGAACAAACAGGTTTGATTTGTAAATTATGCGGCCTGCTGTATGATAAGGCTATGAACGCGCAAGCTATTCAAGATAAAATCTATAAAAAAATGTCGGCGGATAAAAAAATCACCATCGTGGATGATTTTTTTTCCTTTGCTAAAGAACTCAAAAAGAACGCGAATAATGACCATCAAAAAATTTCTCGTCGAAATAAGTCAGATCCTCGACGAGCTTAAAATTGAATATGCTGTTTCGGGCGGCATTGCCGTTTCCGTTTGGGGCCGGCCTCGCTACACGGCCGATTTAGATATTGTTGTTGAGATCGGCAGCGAGAAAAAAGTTGAGGAACTCGTAGTGGCTTTATTAAAGAAATTTAAGGTTGGCTATATTGATAAAGAAACAGCGCTTTTGGCCTACAAAAATAAAGGCGAATTTAATCTGATTGAGCCAGAATACGGCCTGAAGGCCGATTTTTTTGTGATTGGCCAAATCGAACATCAAAAATTAGAAATTAAACGTGCCCAAAAGAAAAAAATTGGTAACAAACTTATCAAAATTATTTCGCCCGAAGACCTAATTATTGCTAAATTAAGATGGTATCAGATAAGCCAATCAGATCGGCAACTGGAAGATATCGTAACCGTTTTAGAGGCAGGAAATATCGATGCAAAATATTTGAACTTGTGGGTTGAAAAACTCGGGTTTGAAAAGGAATGGGGGAAAGCCAAAGCGCTTAAAAGTAAGTAAAAAATGCTCTAAAAATGACAACGCCCGCTCTTTCGAGCGGGCGGTTCGACAAGTTTGGTCCGGGCGGGCCGGCTAATGTTTGGGGTTAAGAATGGCGAAGCCGAAATCGCCCGAGACGATCGGCTGCCACTCGCCACAGCTGGCGACGGCATGGACTAGACCGCGCTTCTCGGTCCATTCGACTTTCGAGCGCAGGTTGAGCATGCCTTTGGAGGCAGTGCCGTGAAAGACAGTGTCCCTCAGGTAAGTGACGACGAAGAGGGCGTTCGCCAGACTGGCGATATTGTAGCCCACTTGAATCGTGTTCTGGCAGAGAGCCTCGAGGACGAGCGGGAACGGGATGACTTCCAGATGAGCCAGCGGAAGTACCTCGTTTCCTTTGTAGTTGAAGACTCCGCTGATCAAACCTTGCGCCATCTTGATGTTGATTTGCTCAAGTGGTAGCGGCAGAATCGTCTCCGGCGGTCTCGTGGTGCTCATGTCGAAGGTGAAAATCGCCGAAGCACGCTCTTTGCTGTTGGCATTGACCGTACGGGTGGCCACGCCGCCGTAGCCATCTTGAAAGACGTTGGCCTGAACGGTGACCTCTCCTGGTTTGGTCACTTTGTAGAATCTTACTAGTGGGATTCCCGTCAAGATCGGGAAAAGCTTTCCTTGCGTTGCCTCCGCGCAGAAAGTCTGGACGAGCTGGAACATCGCGGAGAGCTTCATCACCCCCGGGAAAAAAGGGTTGCCGGGCATATGGTCGGCAAATCCGAGGTGGGGGTAAGGCGGGAAGTCCAGGAGTCCGAGCACTAAATCTCCGATGACTCGGGCGCTTGTCAGCAGACGGAACTGATCACCGTGCATCAACCGAATCGGCACCTCTGGCATGTCGACCTCCAAAGAGCGCTTGCTATAAATAATTTAACACATGGTATGATATCGTTAAAGGAAAGTCAACCAGATGATATTATTTTTATACGGTGAAGATAATTATCGCTTAAACCAAAAGGTGAAAGCGCTGAAAGAACGTTTCATCTCGGCTTCTTTGGGTGATACTAATTTGGCCATGTTAGATGCTGTATTGATGTCATTCGATGATATCGTTCGTCAAACTCTCGCCATACCCTTTCTTGCCAAATCACGCCTCGTGATGGTCAATAATTTATTTTCCGCTAAAAAAGATGTTATCGACAAAGTAACCGAGTTTCTCTCGAAAGTTCCTAAAACCACGGTGTTTGTTATCACTCAAGAAGGAAACCCGGATAAAAGGACATCGCTTTTTAAAAAGCTAAATCAGCCTAAAATATCGCAGGAGTTTAAATCACTGGAAGGCGAGGGCTTGAGAAGATGGGTTCAAAGAGAGGTTGAGGTGCGAAAAGCGAAATGTGAAATGGGAGCCACCGACAAATTGATTGCCTATATCGGTAATGATCTTTGGCGAATGTCAGCCGAACTTGATAAACTCGTCAGTTACGATCCTAAAATCACCGTTGAAAACATCGAACTTTTAGTTCAGCCGCAGGTGCAATCAAATATTTTTAACTTAATGGATGAAATCGCCGCCAAAAATACTCAGGCGGCCGCTAAGGAGCTGAATAAACTTTTGCGTGAAGGTAAAGCCGAACCCTACATCTTGTCGATGATTGTCCTCGAATATCGCAATCTTTTAATCGTTAAAGACCTTATTGAGCGTTCGAAGGGACGAATCAACCGCTGGGCAATCGCCAAAAAAGTGGGCCTGCATCCTTACGTCGCCCAAAAGACGCTGGTACTGGTTGGAAAGTATGAGTTTTCAGCGCTTAAAAAGATCTATCAACTTCTCTCAGACTTTGATACCAAAATAAAAACTGGTAAAATGGAAGGCAGAGTAGCATTGGAGCTGCTGGTGTTTAAGTTAACGAGAAAATAGTCCGATAAACCAAGCGGAGGGGCTTTGAGTACTTGGCAAATTATAAAGTCAATTGTTCGAGATTTAAGCTTTGACCGAAAAAAATTTCTTCTCTTTTTGGTAATTTTTGTCGTGGGAATTGGCGTCTATTTAATCTGGAAAAATCAGACCCGGCCCAAAGCGGCGGTTTTGTATGATAGCTCCACAACGGAGTTCTCTGACCAAATTAACACCGACATTGTCATCGCGAAAGACGGCAAGGTGACTATTGATGGCAAAAAAGAAAATAATGCCATTAATTATTATCAAAATTACGATGAGTTTGATCTTATTGCCTTTAATAATCCCAGTCAATATGTCAGCGCCTATCAGGCGACGGTACATCTTCCCAGTGCGGTTGACGCTCAGAACATTCGCCAAATTATTTATGCCGTTCATGGGGTGGGAGATACCCTTGCCTATACGACTGATCCCCAAACTTTAGTCTATCAAGTCTCGGATATTTCGCCTGGCTCAACGGTGACGATTGTCGCCCGTCTGCCCAAAGGGTTAATTCAAGTGCCGTTCTGGAAAAAGTGGGAGCTGGCCGTGGAATTAGTGGCCGTTAAATCTTGGATTTATTTAGCCGTGACGCTACCGGTAGTCACTTTTTTAATTCTGGCCTTTATCTATTGGCGCCGCCGGGCCAAACAAAATATTTTTTCGAAGGCTTTGCTCTCTAAGTTGCCCGATCGCGTGCCGCCGGCGCTGGCCGGTGTAGTAATTGACGGCGCCGTCGGGCCCCGAGAAATTGCTGGTACATTGATTGATTTAGCGGAGCGCGGTTACATTTTCATTATTAATGACGGTAAAGGCGAATTTAATTTTGGCAAACGCCGATTTACTGATTTAGATACAACTCAAGGACTTTCTAATTTTGAGAAAGCGTTGCTTTCGAAGATTTTTCTGCCTAAGAACTATAAAAGTACGGTTGATGATGTCGAAATGCGGATTGGCCGCCATATTTTTTCGCGGAAAATTGCCGACTTCTACGTCGGATTATATGATTTGGCGACCGAAAAAGGTTATTTTGTAAAAAATCCTTCACGCGTTCATCTGGCCTACCGTAATGTCGGTATTGGGCTTTTCTTTCTTAGTTTTTTGGGCTTTCTCTATGGGGCGATTGGCGGACTTGACCCGAAATACGCCCTGATTTTTTGGCTCGGTGGCATGGCCGCCGCTGCTTTAATTATCAGAACTTCACCTTATATGCCGGCTCTGACCGGTGCGGGCATTGAGAAAGCGCGCGAATGGATGGCTTTTCGTCAATATTTGAGTCTGAGAGAATCGGCCCCGGCGAGTGATGTTTTGGGTGGTAAATTAAATGAATATCTGCCCTATGCCATCGTTTTGGGTTCAGAAGTTGATTGGATTAAGCGCTTTAAAAAAGAACCGTTTTCGGTTCCCGATTGGTATGAAATGCCTAACCGAGCCACGACCATTGAAGATTTCGCCAACGGATTATTTCCCATTATTGGATATGTTTCAAGGCATTTGGCTCATTCTCACGATCCAATTACGGAATAATGTTTCAGTTTGAGTTGTTACCTCTGGAGCATAAAACGTGATTTTTTAGTACTTTGCTATTGGTACTAAGCCTTTGTCTGAGAACGGATATAAAACTAACCAGGCTTTGCCAATTAGATCTCTTTTGGGGCAAACGCCCCAAATTCTTGAGTCGGAAGAATTGTCCCGGTTATCGCCTAAGAGAAAATAATCGTCCGACTGTAATTGCCGCGTTGAATCGGGCAGCGTTTTAACATCAGCTGGAATATAAGATTCGTTGAGGATTTTGCCGTTGATGTAAATGGAGCCGTGCCAAATCTCAATTTTCTCGCCCGGCAAGCCGATGACTCTTTTGATGTATTTGGTTTGTTGCGGATCACCCGGAAAACGCAGGACGACCACATCGCCGCGAGCCGGTTTACCAAAATTATACTGCCAGCGGTCAACGACGATATATTCGCCGGAATGAAAGTTGGGTTCCATACTCGCGCCGTCGACAATAAAGAGAGTACCGACAAAAAAATGGATTAAAATACCGATGACTAAAATAATGATAATCCATTTAGTGAGCTCATAAAAACAGCCCGTCCCATAAATAAGTTTCTGGATAGTGGAGAGATTGGTCTTGGCCGGTTTGGAATTCATCACCCTCCTAAAGAAAATTTAAAACTAAAAAACGCAAAACTAAAAACGGTAACTAGAAAAAGGACGATTATTTTTTAGGAGAGGAATTTTTGACCGCTCCTTTTTTCATTTTGGTTGGGGCATTGACTTTTTCGCTTTTAACTTTAACGTTTTTCGGTGTGCCGAATTTTTTACTCAAAGCTGATTTTATTCGAGCGGCTTTGTTTTTGGAAATGATCTTGACTTTGGCCGCTTTGTCGATTTTAGAAATAACTTCATTAATATTCGAAGCCGAAACCTTTTTGATGGCTTTTTCCAATTCGATTTTAAGCACCTTATTGTGCTCCCGTTTGATCTCCGAAACCTTGAGTGATTTTTTAGCAGATTTAGTAATAGGCATTGTTCTCCTAAAATTGAGAATGACAAAGCATTCTAACTTGTAGATTCTATTTGATTTTATCAGATTAGCGATGAGTTGTAAACATCCGGGTAATTTATCCTCTCGACTCTTGACATGACATCTGATGATTTGCTATCATTAAAAGCTATTAAAAACGATTATTGATCAAAAATGGAACTGACTCCCAAGCAACAAACAACTGAACAAATTAAAAGTGCCGAGCGAATTTTGGTCCTGACTCATGTTAATCCCGATGGCGACGCGCTTGGTTCTCTTTTAGCATTGTCTTTGGTTTTAAAAAAGCTGGGTAAAGACGTGACGGCGGTAGCGCCCGAACAACCGCCGGTCGCTTTAGGATTTTTGCCAAATATTACGGAGTTGACCAAGTCTTTTTCTGGCACCAAGGATTTTGTCATCACCATTAACACGGCCAAAACCAAAGTTGATCGGTTGGGCTATAAACACATTCCCGAGGAAAATAAGCTCAATATTGTTGTTACGCCCTCGTCCGGAACATTTAAAAATGAAGATGTTAGCTTCACTTACGGTGCCTTTAAATACGACCTCATTATCGTTTTAGATTCGCCAGATCTCGAGCGGCTGGGTCCCTTGTACGAAGGGCAAACTTCGTTGTTTTACGAAACGCCGGTCGTCAATATCGATCATCATTCGGGCAATGATTTCTTTGGTAAAATCAACTGGGTGGATTTGACGGCCACCTCCACCTCTGAAATCCTGGTTTCTTTGATGGAGTCACTGGCGCGGGAAAAACCGTTGCTCGATGAGGATATCGCCACGGCTTTACTCACTGGTATTATCACGGACACCGGCAGTTTCCAGAATGCTAACACCACTCCAAAGTCACTGACAGTGGCGGCGCAATTGGTGGCGGCGGGGGCCCGACAACAAGAAATTATCCGCCATATCTTTAAGACTAAACCTTTGTCCACTTTGAAGCTTTGGGGAAAAGTTTTGGAATCGATCGAGCCGGATTTAGAGCACCGGTTTATTTGGGCCAAAGTTAAAAAAGACGATTTTGTCGAAACGGGTGCAACGGAGTCGGAAACCAGTGGCGTTATTGATGAACTTTTAAAGAGTGCTCCGGATGTGGATTTCGCGCTTTTGTTGGCCGAACATCAGGAAGGTTTACATGGCTCGTTACGCGCGATCGGTCAGGGAGTTGATGTCTCGGTCATGGCGAAGCTATTCGGCGGTGGTGGTCATGAAGCGGCGGCCGCGTTTCAGTTGCCTGACGCCACTTTAGCTTTACATGAGGAAGAAATTTTGGCGAAGCTCCGGCATTATCAAAACCGAAAAACGGGGTAAATTTCTAATTTCTAAATAATTTTCCCTGCTCCAATTCTTAATTAGTAATGAGAAATTATCTTGCCTTTTGGCAAAAAATGTGCTAAATTAACATCAGGGAAAATATTAATGACAACGACTGAATTAATTAAAAAATACCAAACCCATAAAAAAGATACTGGTTCGGCCGATGTTCAAGTAGTTTTGCTAACCGAAAAAATTGCCGATTTAGCTAAACATCTAAAAAAGCACGCTAAAGATTCCGATTCCCGCCGGGGCTTGCTGATTATGGTGGGTAAACGCCGCCGCTTGCTGAATTATTTAAGAAAAAGCGACCCGAAAATCTACGATAAATTAATCAAGGATTTAAGCCTTAAAAAATAAATTAAATTATGCGCGACCAGTAGGGCAGATAATGATACAAAAGTTATTTTGTATCGCTACTTGTTCTACGAACTCGTGCCTAGAATGAATGATGAAAAAAGAATTCAAAACCACTCTTGGTGAAAAAGAGCTGATTATCGAAACCGGGAAATTGGCTTCTCTGGCTTCGGGCTCAGTGACCGTCCGCTATGGCGACACGGTTGTTTTGGCCACCGCCGTTTGTACCGAAGAACCGCGCGAAGATGTCGATTTCTTCCCTTTATTAATTGATTATGAAGAACGTTTGTATGCCGCTGGTAAAATCTCTGGCTCGCGCTTTATTAAACGCGAAGGCCGCCCGTCCGATGCAGCCATTTTGGCTTGCCGCTTAATCGACCGCCCGATTCGACCACTCTTCCCCAAGGGCTATAAGAATGATGTTCAAGTCGTCATCACCGTTTTGTCTTACGATAACGAAAACGATCCTGACGTTGTCTCAATCATTGCCGCCTCGGCGGCGTTGATGCAGTCGGCGGCACCGTTTGAAGGGCCGGTTTCAGCTGTCCGCGTCGGCCAAATTGACGGCAATTTCGTTGTCAATCCGACCCACGACCAGCTTGAAAAAACCACTCTCGATTTAGTGGTGGCTGGTACTAAAGATAAAGTCATGATGCTCGAAGCGGGGGCGAAAGAAATCGACGAAAAAATAATGGGTGAAGCGATTAAATTCGGCCATGCCGCTTTGCAAGCCGGTCTTGAAATTCAAAAAGAGCTGGCTTCCGAAACTAAACAAACTGCCAAACAGCCTGGCGAATCGGAAATCGTCGCCGAAGTCAAAAAATATCTTGGCGAAAAATTGGGTCCAGTCGTCTCTGAAATCGACAAACAAAAGCGCGAAGAGCAAATCTCGGCTTTTGAAAAAGAAGTGTTGGAAAATTTTGAAGGAAATTATAAACAAATCGAACTGAAGGAAGCGTTCGGCAAAATCCTCGAGAAAGAAGTCCGCCAGGCGATTTTGGCGAAGGAATTGCGTCCCGATGGTCGCAAGCTCGATGAAATCCGCCCCATTTCGATGGAAGTCGGCTTACTGCCGCGAACCCATGGTTCGGGCTTGTTCACCCGCGGCCAAACTCAAGTGTTATCGATCGTCACCTTAGGTTCGCCAGGGATGGAACAGACGATCGAAACAATGGAAGAAGAAGGCACCAAGCGATATATGCATCACTACAACTTTCCGCCGTTTTCAACGGGCGAAGTCCGGCCGATGCGTTCGGTTTCCCGTCGCGAGATCGGTCACGGCGCTTTGGCGGAGCGAGCCTTGCTGCCAGTGATTCCATCGCGAGAAGACTTTCCATATACCGTTCGGGTGGTTTCAGAAGTTCTCTCATCCAACGGTTCGTCTTCGATGGCTTCAACTTGCGGCTCGACCTTGGCGTTGATGGACGCGGGCGTACCCATTTCGGCGCCGGTTTCTGGCATCGCCATGGGCTTGATTACTTCGGAAGACGGCAAAAAGCACAAAATTCTTACTGACATCCAAGGCATTGAAGACTTTGCCGGCGATATGGATTTCAAAATCACGGCCACCCAAAAAGGCATTACCGCCATTCAGCTCGATACCAAACTCAAAGGGATTGCTATCGAGATTTTAATCGAGGCAATCGAAAAAGCCCGCGTGGCCAACGACTTTTTGCTCGAAAAAATCACCGGTATTATTAGAGAACCGAAGAAAGAACTTTCCAAGTTTGCGCCGCGAATTCAAACGTTGCATATTGCGGTTGATAAAATTGGCGAAATCATCGGTCCGGGCGGCAAAAATATCCGAAAACTGATTGAAGATTGCGGCGGCAAAGAAATCACCAGTATCGATATTGACGATGACGGCACGGTGACGGTGGCCTCCACTGATTCGGTGATGAGCAAAAAAGCCATGGATTATATTGATGGGATGACGCAAGAAGCGGTGGTCGGCAATATTTATGAAGGTCCAGTGACCTCAATTCTTAAAGATAGAATGCGCGGCAATGAAATTGGCGCCATTGTTCAGATTCTGCCGAATAAAGACGGGATGGTCCATATTTCCCAAATTGCGCCGGAACGAATCGAAAAAGTATCGGATAAGTTAAAGATTGGCGATATTGTGAAAGTGAAAGTGATGGAAGTCGATAAAGAGCGGGGAAGAGTTTCGCTATCGATTAAAGCGGCCAAAGAATAACGACTACGAACTACAAAATCGTACAAAAATACAAAAAGATAATACGAAAAAGAGCCCGAGGCGAAAGCCAAGGGCTCTTTTGGGTCGGCGATGCAAAAATAGATACTAATCCTAGCCGGTCAGGCGCGGCAGAGGGCGAGGCAGAAGTCGCGCATCTTCTCGATCGTGGGGATGGATTTCCGCGCGGAAACGGGTTCGGCGATGATCCCGCGCAGGATGATTTGGATTTGCCCAACAGCCTCAATCAAATCAGCGATCTGTTGGACATTCTCCGAAAGATATCCTGTCTTCGTCAGGACCTTCCACAGACATTCTGTCTGGGTTGGCTCGATCAGGCTGACTGATCGGAAGTTCTCTTCGAACCAGGCGACCAGTTTCTCGACGCTTCCTCTTATCTGGCCGAGTTGACCCAGTCTGATTTTGTCCAGCTCGAGGGCGGCGGCCGAAGCCAGCTCCCTACGCTCGTAGTCCTCGCGTGAGACTAAAGAAGCCATGGCTTTTTCTCCCGTGGCGGAATTAGCCAGAGCTTAACAAAGTTTAAAAATAATGTAAAGATATAATTAAAGTTTAAATTTTAATTATCGTACTTTACAAATCTCAAATAGCGTGCTTGGCAAAATTAAGGAACCATATGAAATTGACAATATTGGGTAGCGGAACTTATCAACCGGAGTTGGAGAGACATTCGGCGACATATTTGGTTCAAACAAATGGCCAAAATCTCTGTTTTGATTTTGGACGAGGGGCAGTTGATCAACTCTTAAAAATCGGAGTCCATGTCAACCAAATTGACGCGGTTTTTATTTCTCACTGGCACGGCGACCATATCAATGATTTAATCGCTTTACTTCAGGTCACCATTTCGCCGCCGGCTGATCATGGTTTGTGGCCGGTTCGCCAAAAACCCTTGAAGATTTTTGGGCCAGCGAGTACATCAGAAAATATCAAAAAGATAGTCGATATAATCGGCGAAAATCCAGAACTTAAGAATCTGGAAATTAAAGAATTATCAGCCAGCGAAAGAATCGAAATCGATAAGACTAAAGTCTCGTCATTTTTGGCTAAACATAATCTTGATATTAAAGCGTTTTGTTATCGTTTAGAATCAGAAAATAAAATCTTTGCTTATTCCGGTGACAGCGTTGAATCAGAAGGATTGGCCAAGGCGATAGCGAACGCTGATTTGGCTATTGTCGAGGCCGCTTGGCCAGATGAAGTTAATCCCAAAACCCATTTTACTGGCACACGGGCGGGGAAATTCGCCGCTGAAAATGGGGTCAAAAAGCTGGTCATCACCCACATAGCGCCGGTTTATTTACAAAAGTACAACCCAAAAGCCGATGCCAAAAAATATTTCAAGGGCGAAGTAATTTTGGCGAAAGATCTTCTAGCGATTCAAATTTGACATTGGTAAGGCATCGATTCATAATAAATGTGTAATCCAAGAGGAATTATCTTTTGGTAATGTTTCTTAAGGAGGCGAAAAATGGATCATTGGCTTCAAAACAAAAGAACAAGAACACTCTTGTGGACTTTGGGCGGCGTTTTTGTGGTGGCCGTCGGGACTTTCATGTGGGCTTATGCCAACGGCTCGATTGTAAGTTCGGCTCAAACGCTTAGCCCGGGCGTTTCCAGTACGACCGCTGTTCTTTCTGGCATAGTGACTAACAAGGTAACAGAAAAACCGATTAGCGGTGCCGGCGTGGCCGTACAATGCACAAATAGTACCAGTCTTTATAGTGGTACAAATGAGTCCGTAAAAACTGGTACTAACGGCTCATACAGTCTCAATCTGATAACCAGCACAACTTATAGTGTTAATGTGAAATATGGACCATTCTCGGTCAGAGCGACAAAAAAAACCATTGTCTTTACCTATAATATTACGGCTTCGGCGACTGGCTATACAGCCCAAACAGTTAGTGGGGCGAGTTGGCCAAAGGCGGCTAATGGTTCTATTGTGACGCAAAATTTCGCGCTCCAGCCAACTGGTACTACTGGCGGCACGGGCGGTACAGGCACTGGCACACTTAGCGGATCGCTGTATGTGACGGCTAACGGGGTGAGAGATATGGCGTGTATGGCTGTCCATGCCGGCGGCGTCTGCACGGTCAATCTCAATCTTTCTCCGAGCGGCGAACATCAATTTACTGGGATTGGTCGTTATTCAGGCAACCAACCTGGTCCGGTGACAATATCATTGTCTTTGCCGGTTGGAACATATCAAATCACCGGCGGCAATGTAGTCTCGACGGTGACGGGCGGTTCCTATAATCTTAAGTTAGTTAACGGCAGTCCGCTGCCCTATACCATAACCATTACATCGGGCGGAACGAAGTCGGTCACTTTAGATTTCCAATAATTTGGTAAGCTCAAAAAACGCTTAAACTATTTCAGTTTCTGGGGCGTTTTTTGATGTCTATGATTGACAAACAGGTCGCGTTATGATATATTTATCCGTCGGATATCGTTGTACCCAGGAGGATCCCGATGCGGGTCGTACTTGTTTTGGTTGTTCTTCTTGTGATTGTGGTGTCGGTCGCTGACGCGGCCACACACCCATGCGCGCCGGCCGCCCAGCCGTTTACGGCGGCGTCTCACTACATGTCGCTGGGAGGTGATCTCCGATTGCGGGTTCACCAGAACACAGGGACATGGTGGACCAACGCTGAGGTCAAGGAGTGCTACATGCTCCAGCCAATATATCCGGTCAATGGCTGGAAACCGTCTGATCTCGGAGCGAGTTTCGTATCAGTTGGCGAGTTGGTACCTTTCACGGAGGCCACCAATTACATGTCGGTCGCCGGCTACATCCAGTGGCAATCTCATCGAGAATCTGTCAAGTGAAGCCGGCCTTTCCCCACGCGCTGCCCTCGTCTGACGAGGGCAGCGCTCCACTTTCCAAAAAACATTTTTAACATCATTGACATTAAAACCATTTCGTGCTATAATATAATCAACATCGAAATGGATCTCAAAAAATATCGCTGATTAGCGAGTTTAATGGATTATTAGAGAAATAGAGTTGAATCTATCTTCATCTATTTGTCCAATCATCTATTGGTCTAAACGGAGTTTTTGATTGATGAGAACGTTAGAGGAAATCGCTCAAGAAGTTAAGGTATGCACTAAATGCGCGCTTCATCGGGGGCGGACTCAGGCCGTGCCGGGCGAAGGCAATCCTTCGACCCAAATTCTTTTTATCGGCGAAGGACCCGGCTCAACAGAAGATAAGATGGGTCGGCCGTTCGTCGGTGATGCCGGTAAATTCTTAGATGAGATGCTCGCGGCGGCCGGTTTCAAAAGGGAAGATGTTTTTATTACCAATGTCGTCAAATGCCGCCCGCCCAACAACCGTGATCCTTTAGATGAAGAAGTTGGTGTTTGCACCAGTAATTATCTTTTCGATCAGATTAAGCTGATTAAGCCGAAACTGATTGTGACTTTAGGCCGCCACTCGATGAGATTATTTTTTCCTCAGATTAAATCAATCTCTGAGGTTCACGGCAAGGCTTACAAAAAGGCCGGTCAGGTTTACATGCTTTTGTATCACCCAGCCGCCGGCATTTACCAGCAAAGCTTAAAAAATACGATGATTGATGACTTTAAAAAAATACCAGAGATTTTGCGTCAAATCGATGCAAAATAGATAACTGAGATAATCAAGAGAATCAGATAACTAAGCCTACTTGTTTATCTGGTTTATCTCGATTGTCTAAAACTTGAAAGGTTTTAATGAATAACATTGCCACTTTACCCCAGAACAACACGGAAAATCGACCGATCAAAATTTTCCGCGCCTTTACACCACGATTGAGGGTTATCCCTTTGGGCGGTAACGGCGAAATCGGTAAGAATATGACCGCCTACGAATACGGCGACGACATTATTATTGTTGATGTCGGCATTATGTTCCCGCGCGGCGAAATGCTGGGCGTTGATTATATTATTCCGAATATTTCTTATCTCGAAGAAAGAAAAAATAAAATTCGAGGGATTATTTTTACTCACGGCCACGAGGATCACATCGGCGCGATTCCTTATCTTTGGCCGAAAATCCAAGCGCCGATTTATTGCACGAAGCTGACGGCCGGCTATATTGACGCCAAAATGAAGGAAAATGAGCTTTCCCCCAACATTCGGGTCGTCAAGCCAGGCGACAAGATTCAGTTAGGCGTTTTTAAAATTGAATTTATGCCTTTTTCCCACACTTTCTTAGATGACGTTGGTCTAATTATTGATACTCCTGAAGGCAAAGTCGTCCATATTTCTGACTTTCGCCTTGACCCCAATAAGGTAGAAACTCGATTAGTAATTGAGAGATTAAAAGAACTCGGTCAGCAGAACGTCAAGCTCTTACTTTTGGAGTCAACCAATGTCGAGTATAAAACCTCTCATATTTCGGAAAGCGTTGTTCATGATACGATCACCTCGATTTTTCGCAAGGTCAAAGGCCGCATCGTCGTCACCTCTTTTGCTTCCTCACTTGATCGTATTCAGGGAGTTTTGAATGCCGCTTTGCGCGCTCACCGTAAAGTGGCGGTTTCGGGCCGTTCGATGGATAAAGCCATCGACATCGCCATGAATTTGGGCTATCTGAAAGTGCCGCGCCATATTATGGTGGATATCCGCCGCTTAAATCACATTCCCGACAATCAACTCGTGATTCTTTGCACCGGTTCTCAAGGCGAAGAATATTCGGCCTTAACGCGGATGGCCAGCGGCGAACATAAACAGGTCCAGATTAAAAAAGGCGATACCGTCGTCATTTCCGCCTCCGCCATTCCGGGCAATGAACGAACCGTTCAAGATAATTTAAATAATCTTTTCCGTCTCGGCGCGGATGTCTTTTACGGGTCTGAATCTCAAAGAGTTCACTCTTCCGGTCACGCCAAACGTGATGAGCTAGCTTTAGTTATTCGTTCAGTTCATCCGGAATATTTTATGCCCATTCACGGCGAATTTCGGCATCTTGTTTTGCACGGCCGATTGGCCCAGGAGCTAGGGATTGCCGAAGATCATATCTTTGTGATGGAAGATGGTCAGATTTTAGAAATCCAAAATGGCAAGGCTCGACTTTCTCAAGAAAAAGCCGACGCTTCCTATGTTTTAGTGGACGGCTTAGGGATTGGCGATGTTGGTAATATTGTTCTTCGAGATCGTCAGGCGATGGCCAAAGACGGAATTTTTGTCGTTATTTTAACCGTCGATCACGAAACCGGTAAAATTATTACTTCGCCGGACATTATTTCGCGCGGCTTTATTTACATGCGCGAGCGCGAAGATTTGGTTTACAAAGCCCGTCAAGAAGTTAAAAAAATGTTTGCCCGTCATAACGAAAAATATCCAGCCAACTGGGATTATATTAAAAAGTCGCTGCGCCAGGAAATCGGCGATTTTCTCTTCGCCGAAACCGAACGTAAACCAATGATTATTCCGGTTATCATCGAAGTTTAAAATAGATGGTCGGATAATTAAATAGTTAGAGAGCAAAAACCCCGGGGCATTGTCGACGGGGTTTTTGCATATCACTTGCAATTTTGTTTCGTCTGTAATAAGCAGAGAGTAGGAGCGATGAGTTCGTTTGTAGAAGACCGCGCCATTATGTCTCGTCGGGAGGAAATCATGGATTCGGCTGCTCAGAGAAGAGTGAGTGATCGGCGCCAAAAAGATGATGAAAAGGCCCGTCACCGTCGTCATGCTCTTTGGTGGTTTGCGCTGCTCTTCGTACTACCCTTGATCGTCGAGTCGGTCGTCCTCTTCGGTCGGTTCCGACTGCCGTATGAGGCGATCTGGTTTCGGGTCATCCTCGCCCTCAGCTGGCTCGTCTGTGGTCTCTTGGCTATTCCGATCTTCTTTGGCGAAGAGAAGAAATCAGCGGTTGGTGTCGTCCTTCTTTTCTTGCTCGGCTATGGTTCACTTTTGGGCTCGTTGGTCTTGCCGATGATTGATGGCGAGCCCTTCGGCGAGCACGTCCTTGGCTTTTTCGGTCAAACAAGCGGGAGGAGCGCGGATGAAAATCGGTCTGGCTCTGTTGGCAGTATGGCTGCTAATGGCAATGGCGCAGCTCGTTAAGTTAGTTGACCGGTGCCGAAAAGCCCGGCGAATGCTGGTTGCGCGGATGAAGCTTTCCGAGATTCTCTTTCGGCTTGCTGCTAGCCAAGCTCTGACCGTCTATACGAAGGATGGCGTCGGTAACTGCAGCGCTCTGCGTCTCGACGTTGATCGCCTGTTACTAATCGAAGATTACGATTTGCCCGAGTCGAGCCGAACAACTTTCCCGATCGAGTGGCCAAGACTTATCAAGATGCTACTCGATCACGTCCGGCTGGACGATGATAGTCCTTATGGGGTTCGACGTTACGAATTTGCAGAGGAGGCAGAACCCGTTCTGCTCTACAGAACTTGCGACGACCTGGCTGACCAACTGCACTGGACTGCTCTCATGGTGTGGATTCTCGAAGACAATTCTCGGGCGGTAGCAGCGTGAAGCCACGCCCGAACGGTTCGAATGGCCGCGTCGATGACGCGGCCAGTTGTTTTTAAACAGATAAAATTGTGATATCTTAATCTAGATTTTATGTTTGTCAAGTGGGCCCTTACAGATTCGACGCTTGACAAGCCAAAATTTCCATGTTATGATTGATTCAGAAAATCAAAAGTACTTTAACAAGGAGGGGAAGAAGCGACGAGAGGTAAGTGCTGGAGAGAAACTCAAACACTTTCTTCTTGCCGTTTTTTAGTTATTAACTGATATTCGCATTATTCTGCAAAGAGGGGAAACAAAGACAAAAGGGAACAATTGCACCTTAGCATCATACGGCAAGATTGGTGAACTTTTTCTTACTATCTTATTTTAGGATGGTAGGATGCACTCGTTTGCCAATGGTTTGTCGATGTTTGCAGCAACATCGAGACGGTAGTATCAAAAAGAGCGACAGATGATCATTAATTTAAAATAATATTGGGTCATTCTCGATCGCTCTTTTTGTTTTATTTCGAGTTTATTGAGAAGTTACCCTGAGAATTGTCGAAAGGTTTGGCTTGAAAAAAGGTATCGATATGTTAATCTTACGAAAAGACCCTTGTAAGAAAGGTAAAAATGGAAACAATTATTATAATCGATTTCGGTGGCCAATATTGTCATCTCATTGCCCGTCGTCTAAGAGACCTTGGAATTGAAAATTCTATTGTGTCTGCAGATAAGATTACCTTGGAAAGTTTAAAAAATTTTAAAGGAATTATCCTTTCCGGCGGGGCTTATTCGGTTTACGCTAAAAATGCGCCGGTTGTGACCAAAAAGATACTTCAGGCAAAACTGCCGGTGCTGGGTATTTGTTATGGTCATCAGTTAATCGCCCATATTTTAGGTGGGAAGGTGAGTCCGGGCAAAGCGGGCGAATATGGTCCGACCAAATTAAAATTAGATGTTAAAAGTGATTTATTTAGGGGTTTAAAACCGGAGCAGAATGTCTGGATGAACCATCGCGACGTTGTCGAAAGATTACCAAAAGATTTTAAAATCGTCGCCAAAACAGATAAGACCAAAATGGCGGCGATTGAAAATACGATCGAAAAAATCTACGGGGTCCAATTTCATCCAGAGGTCACCCACACGAAAGCTGGCCAGGAAATCCTTAAAAATTTTGTGGGCATTTGTAAGATTAAATCTAAAAAAAATCTCCTGATAAACAAAACGGCGATCATTTTAGAAGCAAAAACTATCTTAAAGAACAAAAAAGCGATTATTGGTCTTTCCGGCGGCATTGATTCTTCGGTAGCTGCCATTTTGGTCAGTAAAGCCATCGGCAAAAATTTAACTGCGGTTTATGTTGACACTGGTTTGATGCGTTACGGTGAAACGGAAAATTTCAAGAAAATCTTCTCGCATTTTGATCTAAAACTGGTGATTATTGATGCCAGCCACCAATATTTTAAAAAGCTAAAAGGGGTCGCTTCACCCGAGCTGAAAAGAAAAATCATTGGTCATCTTTTTATTAAAATTTTTGAAAAAATCGCCCGGACTCTTAAGGCTACTTATCTTATTCAGGGAACAATTTATCCAGATCGCATTGAAAGCGGAATAACCAAGAACTCCTCAAGTATAAAGTCTCATCATAATGTGGGCGGATTGCCCCCTAATTTAAAATTAAAAATTTATGAGCCGTTGAAGGATCTGTATAAAGATGAGGTCAGAGCAATTGCTCGGCAAATAAAACTTCCTCATGAATTATTAAGCCGGCAGGTTTTTCCTGGCCCAGGTCTGGCGGTTCGGATTGTAGGAGAAGTCACTCAAGAAAAAGCGAAAATTGTAAGAGAGGCCGGCCGAATTATTGAGGAAGAACTCCGCGAAAGTCCCTACTGGCAGAAGATTTGGATGAGTTTTGCCGTGCTTTTGCCAGTTAAAAGTGTGGGTATTCAAGGCGATGAGCGAAGCTATAAACACCCAATTGTTTTAAGGATTATTGAATCAGAAGATGCGATGACCGCTAATTTTTCGAAGATTCCTTATCCGATTTTAGAAAAAATCTCGACCCGAATTACCAATGAAATCCCCGCTATCAATCGTGTTGTTTATGATATTACCAATAAACCGCCGGCCACGATGGAATGGGAATAAATCTTTGTCGAATTCATTTTTTAGATCTTTGCTATTGAATTTCGTTAATTACCTTTGCCGCTTGAGCGGTTTTTGATATCACGCCGGTGTTTATGATAAGAAAAGCCCGCCTACCTTTCGGCAGACGGGCTGACAACTCAACGGGGAAATCAGGGGTGAAGATGAGGCAGCATGTTACGAGCCGCCTCGTGATGGGGATCTTGGCGAGGAAGTTGGCGGGGAAAAGCGTAGGCCTTTCCTTTTCGCCGCATCGATTTGAGGCCGACGTGAATGTCGAGCGCTTTTCTTGCTTTCTCGGGTTCGATTCCGAGTTCTTGAGCCACCGATTCGGGTTCGACGATCGTTTCTTCTCCTTTTGCTGAAATGTGCTGTTCGATTCTCGCGGCGTTGAAGATATCGTCGTAAGTCAACCTTTCCCTCCCGCCCAAAGATGTGTCTAAAACAAAAATCTGGCCTCAAGGGTCAGATCCTTGCTTGCCCCGCAGACAGCACTCCTGCGTGATTGAACGTAGTTCAATAAGTCAGGAAGCTATTGTGCTGGGGTTTTTCTGACCTCAATATGGTACCAAAGACCATTTGCCTTGTCAACTCCCACGCCAAAAAGCTTAATGCGAGGGTTGAAATCTTTACTCTTCGCTGATATAATACGTTTGCCTTAAAGGGAGGCGAAAGAGATGAAAGCGCTCGTCTTACTTTTTCCGCACGCAGTCATTACGGCTCACGAAGAAAACGAGGCGCGTATCCGGCTTTACGATTCGGAGATATCGCTGGAGCAGCTGGAAAAGATGTTCGTTATCCCCTCGAGGGCAGTGGCCTTTCTTAGGAAAAGGGGATATCGAGTAGCCGTCATTGTTCACCGGGACGAGGATGGGAAAGTCTCGGACCTTGCCAAGAACTTCGGCCTTAGCCCGGAAGATCAGGTGATTGATTCCGGCGTCATTGTCTTGCCCAACGGCAAATATGGCAAATGGGCCAGAAAGAAATATCCTGATTGGAACAGGCTCGTCCGGGCGATTCCCGAAGAAGAGTTAGTGGTAGGTGGTTTTCACTTTAACGATTGCGTCAGCAAGTTTGCCCAGGCGGCCCAAGCAGCCGGCAAGGTTGTCAAAGTGAGTCCGCTCATCTCCGACCTGTTCTACGTCGAACACTGCTGGCGACTGCTGCTTGGCTTTCGGACTTTTCGGGTGCCACTACCAATGGCAATCGACGCCGCTCTTTATAAAGAAAAGCGAGCGGCTTATGAGGCTAAGTGGCAAGAGCGCTTAGGCTGGCTCTTTGAGCCGCCGTATGGCGAAAGCGACCCTTCGACCCAGCTCAGGGTAAAGAGTACCCCGCCGCGGTAGGAAAACCGCGGCGGTTTTTGTTAGCCAAATTATCGATTAGCGTACTAGTTATCGGTTGCTTTTTTTGATGTATTTTGCTGTCATTCTGTGCTTTTAAGATGAATTTTCTTACAGGTTATCAGGCTTATTTACGCTTTTATTTTGTTCCAATCAAACATTCTTAAAAGAGCAAAATGTTGTCTATCCTCCTGCTTGGGAGGATAGAATAGTTAAGAACAGGTGAGCAAATCAACCGGAAACTGGTACGCTAATAATTAGCCCATTGACTTAAGACAAAATTTCTGATATAATGATTTAATAATAGATTACTAAAGGAGAGGAAATGAGATCAAAAGAAGGTGGAGTGATGAGTTTAGAGGAAGAAAGAGCCGCGGAGATTGAACCAGATTATACCGAAGAGGAATTAGCAACATCGCACGGAAAAATCAGGGTCGTTAAACAAGTGCCGGAAAGCGATGAGGGAACTTACGATCCTGAAACAAAGGAAGTAATCAGATTTCATCGCGGTGAACAAGAACAAGGAAGAAAAGCCGCTTAAATAATATAAATATAAAACAAAAACAAAGATAGTAGGAGGGAACATGACTGAAACAATTCAAGACATTAATCAGGAAATTGATAATTCAGAAACACCAGAACAGATTCAAGCCGAATTTGATCCTGAAACAGGGAAACTAACCGAGTTTCATCGAGACACGATTGAAAAAACCGCCTAAAGAGCGGTTTTTTCGTAAATCTGAAGCTCTAAATCCGAAATCCGAAACAATATCTAAATAACAAATCCCAAATTCCAAACGTTTAGAATTTAAAACATTAAAATTTAGAATTTGTTTCGAATTTCGAAATTTCACATAGAGTGTTATAATATTAATAACTTAAAGAAATCACAAGGTAGGGCTATGGCTAAACGAAAATATAGACGCAAAGGCCAGCGGCTTTCAATTTGGGAATCGTTGGACTGGACGCTTAATCCCGACACGACTCGCGATATTGTGGCGGTGATTTTGTTGCTCTTGGGTTTGATCACTTTTTTGGGTATGTTCAACTTCGCCGGTTCTTTTGGCCGTTTTTTTATTCGTGAGTCAATTAACGGCTGGGGAATTATCGGCTATCTGATTCCCTTTATTTTTATGGGTTATGGGGCGGCCTTGTTGATGCCCAACCGCTTTCCGCTGAAGCCCTCTTCAGTCATCGGCGCCATTTTATCTTTGATTTTTGTGCCGGCCATTTTCGGCTCGCTTGGCGGCGGTGTGGGCTTGGGCATCCGACATCTTTTCAACGGCTTTTTGGGTCCGTTCGCCGGTTTGATTGTCGTTTTCGTCTTAGCGATTGTCTCTATTCTCATTGCTTTCAACACGTCGCTTAAAGCTTTGTGGGAACGGTTGGGACGTTCGAGCGGCGAGGGCGTGACGGTCAATGAGCCGAGGGCAAGTGTTTTTACAACTTTGCCGCGCGGCCAATCGCCTTATCCGGCGTCTTATCCGCCTTTATCTGGCGGCGCAAGTTGGGAATTTCCGCCGATTGATTTACTCGACGGCAGCACTTCCAAAGCGACTTCTGGCAATATCTCGAAAAACGTGGAAATTGTTCAAAAAACCCTTAAAGATTTTGGCATGGATGTGGCCATGGGTGATGTTAACATCGGTCCGACGGTCACTCAATACACTTTAAAACCGGCTGAGGGGGTCAAATTGACCCAAATTACGGCGCGCCAAAACGATTTAGCTTTGGCCCTGGCCGCTCACCCGATTCGTATCGAAGCGCCTATTCCGGGTAAGTCGGCCGTCGGCATTGAAATCCCCAACAAAGTCAAGGCGATTGTCACCTTACGCGAGCTTCTTGAATCGGAGGATTTCGAAAAGTCTAAAGCCAAATCTAACCTCACCATCGCTTTAGGGCGCGACGTCGCTGGTTCACCTTTTGTGGTGGACATTAAAACCATGCCTCACCTTTTGATTGCTGGAGCGACCGGTTCGGGCAAGTCGGTTTGTATTAATTCGATGATTTTGGCGTTGCTTTATCAAAATTCACCACAGGATTTGCGGTTGATTTTAGTTGATCCGAAAAGGGTGGAATTTACTCAGTTCAACGGCATTCCGCATCTTTTGACGCCGGTTGTTCACGATGTCGATAAAACTATTTCGGCTTTAAAATGGACGGTCGCCGAAATGGATCGCCGCTTTCGCTTGTTTCAGGAAGGCGGCCGACGCAATATCGAAGCCTATAACGCCAGTCCGACGAACGGCAAATTGCCCTACATTGTTATTTTCATCGACGAGTTGGCCGATTTGATGGCTCAGGCGGCTAATGAAGTGGAAGCGGCGGTAGTCAGGTTGGCGCAGATGGCGCGGGCGGTTGGCATCCATTTGGTTGTCGCCACGCAGCGCCCGTCGGTGGACGTGATTACCGGTCTGATTAAAGCTAATATTACCAACCGCATTGCGTTTGCGGTCGCTTCCCAAGTTGACTCGCGGACGATTTTGGATCTTTCCGGCGCCGAACGATTGTTGGGGCGCGGCGACATGCTTTATATTGGCAACGAGTTGGGCAAGCCGAAACGCATTCAAGGCGTTTTGGTCACCGATAAAGACGTCGAGAAAGTGACCGATTTCTTAAAAAGCAAGGCGACGGCCATTTACGATGAATCGATTCTTAATTATCACACCACCTCTTCTCACGGTCCCGGCGGCGAACTCTCCGGCTCGGATGAACTCTACCAAGAAGCCAAAGAAACGGTGGTGATGGCCGGCAAAGCTTCGGCCTCACTCTTGCAGCGGCGCTTGCGGATTGGTTATGCCCGGGCGGCGCGGCTACTGGATATTTTAGAGCAGGACGGCATAGTTGGCCCGCCGGACGGTGCTAAACCGCGCGATGTCATGATGGATCCGATCGCCCTTGAGCATGAGCGTCACCAGACGACCGCGCCAATCCGCCAATCCTCTCCGCCTTATCAATCCCCGCCCAATTTTCCGCCCTATCAGTCACCGTCTGGTTTAAGCTCAGAGCCGGAAAAGTTACCTGGCCCGCCAGATTTTCCAAGCCAGGAAGAGGACGAGAATGTGAGGTATGATGACCGAAGCTAATCAGAGCCTGGAAGAAATTAAGAGATTAAAAATCATGCTTGAAGCCGAAAAGCAGGAGTTCTTATCGGTCATGTCGCATGAACTCCGAACGCCGATGACAGAGGTTAAAGGCTATCTTTCAATGGTTTTAGAAGGCGATAGCGGCTCGATTCCGGCCAAAGCGAAAGAATATTTAGCTCAAGCTTACGTCGCCAACGACCGTTTGATTCGTTTAGTCAGTCGAATGCTCAAAATCGCCAAGATCCAAGAGAAAGAATTCGAATTTAAACTTAGTAAAGTTGATTTTGCCGCTCAAGCCGACCAGGTGGTAAAAGATTGTGATATTCGGGCTAAAGATAAAAATATTAGTCTTCAATTCGTGCCTGCCAAAGAGAAACTTTTGGTTCGGGGAGATCCGGATCGAGTCCGCGAAGTCTTATTGACACTAACACTTAACGCCATTAAGTTTACCCATGAAAAGGGCCAGATAACGGTATCATTGCGTCAAACACCTAGTTGGATTGTTGCCGATGTCCAAGATAGCGGTATTGGCATTCAAAAGGAAGACCAGGAAAGAATTTTTCAGTTATTTTCAAAAGGAAACTTAACTTTAACCGGTCAAGAGCGCGGGACGGGCATCGGGCTTTACCTTTCAAAACGTTTGGCCGAAGCCCAAGGAGGCAAAGTCTGGTTGGAAAATTCCGCCGTCGGCCAAGGCTCGACCTTTAGTTTTGCCTTAAGAGCTTTTAAGTAATTAGTTGAGAACTACTCAGGTAAAAAATCCAAAAGGAGTGGGGATGGAAGAACAAAAGATTCTTATCGTCGAAGACGATTTATCGATCTTGGATTTGTATAAAAGGGAGCTCGGGCAGCTTGGCTATAAAGTTTTTACGGCTTCGACCGGCGGCGCAGGACTGACGATCGCCAAGCAAGAATTGCCCGATTTGATTTTACTCGACATTATGATGCCGGGAATGGATGGGTTTAGTTTTATTCATAATCTGCGAGACAATGCCGAGTTAGCGTCAATCAAAGTAATTGTCATAACTAATCTTGGCACCACCGATCTTTTTATGGAAGAGGGAAAAAAACTGGGCGTTAAAAAATATCTCATTAAGTACAAAACTTCGCTTCAAGAACTGGTTCAAAGTGTCAACCAAGTTTTGAAAAATAAAGAGGCATAATGGATGGACAGGATAATAAAGTTGTTTTAGATTCGCTTTATGAGATCTCAAAAATTGCGGCTGAGGCGCATGATTTAGAGAGTCTTTGGGAACCGTTGATTAAAACAGTAGTCAAAGCACTGGCCCTTGATGCCGGCACGATCATGACTTTAGAGGGGGATAAAATGATTCGGCGAACCGCCGTGGGGATGCCGGAGCATATGATGAAAGAATTGCCGATTTCGGCTCGGGAAGGCGGCGTCTCTTGGGGCGTGGTTAAAACACGTCAGCCAACCGTCATTACCGATCTAAAAACTTCTCAAATTGCCAGTAAAATTTTAGCCCAGGGTGGCTTTCACTCTTTAATCACCGTGCCGATGATTACCCATGACCAAATCCTTGGTGTGATTAGCTTTTTTAATTTTAAGCCGAGACAGTTTTCTCAGAAAGATATTGATCTCATTTCGACGGTGGCTAATCAAGCGGCCATTGCGATTGCCAGTATTCGCTCGACCGAACTTCTCATTGACAATCGGAAAAAAATGGCCGAGCTCTCGGCCCTAAACGAACTTTCGCGGAGCATTTCGACCGTTTTTAATTTTGAAGAAACTCTTTCGTCTATCCTCGCTTTAATTGTGAGGATGCTCCGGGGCGACCGCGGTGTCATTACGTTATTTAATCATCAAGATAAACTCCTTCATTCGGTCAAACCGGCTTATAAGTTAACAGACGAGCAGATTACCGATCTAAGGATGCGCTCCGACGAGGGAATTACTGGGCAAGCTTTCTGTAAAGGCGTCCCGCAGTTGGAAAGTGAGATTGATACCGAAACAGGTAAGGTTCTCTCTCGCGCGGGCATTGATGGCGTCAAAAGTCTGATCGCCGCGCCACTGAAAGTTAAATCCCAAACATTGGGGGTGATTCACGTCATGTCGAAAAACCCTCATAATTTCACTAATGATGATTTAAGGCTTTTTGCCATTCTCTCATCACAGGCGGCGGTCGTCGTTAATTCCTCTTATATGTATCAAGAGATTGAAGAAGAGCATAAAAAAGATAGTGCTCTACTTTCTTCGATTGGCGAAGGGGTCTTGGCTTGCGACCAGGATCAAAAAATTATCCTTCTAAATTCCGAGGGCGAAAATATTTTGGGGTTTCTGGAAGAAGAAACACTCGGTAAATCGGTCAAAGATATGTTGAAATTTACTGACAAGCATGAATTTCCTTTGTCCGAAGACAAATTGCCAGTCAATAAAGTTCTCTCCTCCGGGCAGCCGGAAACATTGCAGGAAGTTTATCTCTCTAATCGCCACGGCGAAAATTTTCCGGCTTGGGTTTCCTGTGCCGCCATTCGCGACAGCGTGGATAAAGTGATAGGGGCCATCGTTGTTTTCCGCAATATTTCTAAAGACTTGGAAGTTGAACAGATGAAGCGGGAACTTGTTTCCATTGCCACTCACGAACTGCGTACTCCGATTACGGGTATTAAAGGCTATTTGGATATGATTTTGCAAGGCGACACCGGTCGGGTTAATCCGGAAACGAAAGAGATGATTGAAGAAGTGGTCAAAATTAATCAGCGTTTAGCTGATTTGGTCGATGATCTTCTAAATGTCGGCCGGATCGAGGAGGGCCGGATTCAGATTAAGCCGGTGCCTATGGATTTAGGCAAACTGGTTTCTGAGGTAATTAAGGAGCTTTCGATTCAAGCCAAGGATAAGGGCTTAGAATTAAAATCCGAAATTGGAAATTCCGATGACAAATACAAGGTTAAAGCTGACCCAGAAAGAGTCCGACAAGTTTTGATTAATTTAATCGGTAACGCTATTAAATACACAGCGGCCGGCAAAGTTGAAATTGCCCTTGAAAAAAAAGAAGGTAAAGTTTTTTGCCACGTCAAAGATACGGGTTATGGCATTAGTCCTGAAGAACAAAAGAAATTATTTGCTAAGTTTTATCGGGTTAAAACTGATAAAACCCGGACGATTACCGGCACCGGCTTGGGGCTTTGGATTACCAAGAAACTAGTCGAGATGATGGGTGGCGAAATTAGAGTTTCGTCCGTCGAAGGAAAAGGTTCGGATTTTTGTTTTAGCTCGCCGACGGTCTAAAGTTTGAGTAGTAAACTAAAATAACATACAATACAACCGAAGGAGAAAAATGGCTAAGGCCAAATTGCTTTTAGTGGAAGATGACGTCACTTTGGTGAAAATGTATGAAAGAAAATTCTTAGCGGATGGGTATGACGTAGCGGTTGCCTACGATGGTTTGGAAGGTTTGGAAAAAGCGACCTCCGAAAAACCCGATCTTATTTTACTTGATATTATGTTGCCGAAGCTCGACGGTTTAGCCATGTTTAAAAAAATGCGGAGTCAACCAGTAACGGTTAACACCCCGGTCATCTTACTGACCAATTTTGGTCAGGAAGACGCGGTTTTTGAGTGCTTTAAACTTGGCGCGATTGATTATTTAGTTAAAGCCGATGTCACGCCTCAACAGGTGGTGGATAAGGTTGAAAATTTTTTGGCGGAGCGAAAAGCTCAACAAGAATGAGTTAGTGTTAGTAAGATTGTTATGAAAAAGGAGACGGTATGGCCGAAGGGCCAAAGGCTCGAGGCGTCGCTTGGCTGGAGTTGATAATAGCTGTGGCTATCATCGCAGTGGCGCTCGTCATTATCATTTTAGTGGTTAAACCGGCTCAGATTGCCGAAAAATCACGCGATTCCCAAAGAATTTTGGATCTCACTTCTATTGGTTCGGCCATTAATTTATATTTAGCCGATAATCATAACTTTAACGGCTTAAGCGCCGGGGTGATTTACGATTCGACGCAAGGCACTAGCTCGACCAGAGAAAAGATAAACGGGACCGGTTGGATTCCGATTGATTTTAATCTCGTCTCCTCTGGCTCACCGCTCTCATCACTGCCCGTTGACCCCACTAACAATAAGTCGAAAAATCTTTATTATCGTTTTGGCGTTGATCCTAAAACAAAAACCTACGAGCTTGATTGCGCCTTCGAAAGTTCTGATTATATAACCAAAGAATCGTCTGACGGCGGCAATAATTCTTCTCTTTATGAATATGGAACAAATTTAACAATTTTACCGTAGGGGATTAAATTGATTTGGCTTTACCGAGTCGTTTTTTGGGTACCGTTTATCATCGCAATTTTAACGTTTTTATGGCTTCTTTGGCTGGAGTTTTTTAAGAAGGGTATTGGTCTTAAAACTGCTCGAAGAGCTACTTTTTTAGTCTTTGGCATTTTTGCTTTTCAAATGCTCGCCAAAATGTTCATTTTTTATTGGGTTACTAAGCACTCAACGTTCGGGCCATACCTTCTTAAAACGCCGAGTTTTCTAAAGAGCAACCTGTGGTATATTGCTCAAACCTTTTTGGTTTATGTTTTAGTTGCCGTTTCTTTTACCGTCGTGGCTGTTATCGTTTATAAATTGTTCAAAAGGCCGTTATTTAAAAAATCTGACCTTTGGGTTGTTTTCGCGACTACCTTGGTGGCCGGCTATCCGGATGTTTTGATCGTCCTTATCGGTGCTTTGCTTTTAATGATTTTGATTCAAATTATTATTGTGGCTTTTGCTCATAAATCAATCCGTCTCAATTTAATTCCATTCTTAATTATTGCAACCATTCTTGTCGGCATCTTAAATAACTTTAATTTTTATCTTACTTTTCTCAGAACTCTTCACTTAATTTGAAACTGACTGAGGGAGAACGTTCGTCCACGGCTTGACAGTCTTGGTATTCCCGCTTAACAATGAGAGCGTGGCTCAGATTTTTTTTCGTAAAAAATTACGTCTTGACAAGACTTTAGGGAAACGCCTCAAAGCGGCTCGAAAAAAGAAAAAACTGACTTTAGAGCAGGCGGAAGAAGAAACCAAAGTCAGGCTGAAATATTTGCAAGCCTTCGAGATTGGTGACTATTTGGCGTTGCCAGCCGATGTCTATGCTTTAGGATTTCTTTCTAAATACGCTGACCTTTTGGATTTACCTAAGGACGAAATTTTATTGGAATACCGTCGGGAAAAGGGATCGGCGGGTGAACAAGTTCTGCCGATTAAAGCCCGGATTAAAAGTGAAAGGTTTTTTTTAACCCCGCGTGTTTTGGCGATTCTGGGCGGCGTTTTATTGTTAGTGGTTCTGGGCGGCTATATTTTTTATTCGATTCGCCATTTTCTGGCGCCCCCTAATCTTGAAATTAGCGCTCCGTCAACCCAGACGGTCGTGCGGCAGGATAGTGTGGAAGTCGATGGCAAAACTGATATCGGTTGCAGTCTAAGAATTAACGATCAAACGGTTTATATTGATAATTTAGGCAACTTTAAACAAATGGTTCGCCTTGAGCCGGGCATCAATAATATTGAAGTTTCCTCCACCAACCGTGTCAAAAAAGAATCGGACAAAGTGATTCAAGTTTTGGCCGAATTTTGAAAAAGGTGTCAGTTTTATTTTTCTGGCTGAGACCTATAACCTGAAATCAGTAATCTAATTTTGGGGGATTGAAAGGCAATAATGGCTTCAAAAGATGAAAAGGGGCACCGCTCGGGAGGCAGATCCACTGGGGCTCTGCCTGGCGGGCGCACGATGGATAAAGGTAGGGAAGAAGCTCTTGAGATGGCTTTAAATCAAATTGAACGCCAGTTTGGTTCCGGAGCCATTATGAAATTCGGTGAGAAAAAAAGTTTGATTTTGGATGTCATTTCAACTGGTTCGCTTTCGATGGATTTGGCTTTGGGGGTGGGAGGTTTACCGCGCGGCCGTATTATTGAAGTTTTCGGTCCTGAATCGGTGGGCAAGACGACGGTGGCTCTTCATGCTATTGCGGAAGCTCAAAAAAAAGGAGGCATTGCTGCCTTTATTGATGCCGAGCACGCTTTTGATCCGGAATATGCCAAAAACATTGGCATTAATGTTGAGGATCTTTTAATTTCCCAACCGGACACGGGCGAACAGGCACTGGAGATCGCTGAAACGCTTGTACGTTCCAACGCCGTTGATATTATTGTCATTGACTCGGTGGCCGCGTTGGTGCCGCGGGCGGAAATCGAGGGTGAGATGGGGGATGCCATGATGGGAATGCAGGCACGGTTGATGTCTCAAGCGCTCCGGAAACTGACCGGCGCCATTTCGCGCTCAAAGGCGGTCATCATTTTTATCAATCAATTAAGAATGAAAATCGGCGTCATGTTTGGCAATCCGGAAACGACGACCGGCGGTATGGCGTTGAAATTTTATGCGACTATAAGGTTGGATATTCGTCGGATTGAGCAAATCAAAGAAGGCGACAATCCCATCGGCAATCGGTTGAAAGTTAAAGTCGTCAAAAATAAGGTGGCGCCGCCGTTTAAAGTAGCTGAGTTTGACTTGATGTTTGGCCATGGTATCTCGAAAGAAGGCGATATTTTGGATTTAGGAACGAAACTAGACGTCATTTCTAAAACCGGCGCCTGGTATCAATTTGGTCAAGAAAAGTTGGGCCAGGGCCGCGAGGGAGCCAAACAGTTCTTGGCTGAAAATCCCAAGATTGCCAAGGAAATAGAAGAGATAATTAGAAAACAGTCTGAAAAATAAATTTTAAGCTTTAATCTTTATTTTTTGCATTTTATTTGACATCTATCGAATACTTTTTTATGATGTAAGTAGCATTTATTTATTGCGCCAAGTTTCGATGTTGGGCGCGCCTTTGAGGAGGGGCCGATGAGTCAAAAAACTTGGATATATCTTTCAATTCTGGTCGTCGTTGTTTTAGCCGCCGGGATTTTTTTCTGGTGGAATTATAAAAACGGTCAAATCAAACCAAAAGCGGCAACGCCTGCCACCACGCTGACTCAAACTTTTTCTGACGTCCCGATGGGCGATCCTAATAATAATTATCAAGGCCAATACTGGGCTTTCAATCAGATTGAAGCCGTTAACCAAAAAGGCTGGATGATCGGTTATCATGAATTTAAACCCGACCAAAATGCTACTCGCGCCGATGTGGCGACGGCTATCGGCAAGGCCTACGGCAAAACGGCCAACCCGACGGCCCCGACATTTTCCGACGTCCCCACTACCTATTGGGCTTATCAATATATTGAGGGATTAAAGGCGGCGGGATGGTTGGACGGTTATCCCGATGGCACCTTTAAGCCCGATCAAGCGGCGACGCGTTCGGATTTAGCTATTTTTATTGCCAGTGCGGTGGCCGGCGGTAAGACGAGTGTTCCCAATCCAGGCAATGTCACCTCACCTTTTTCGGATGTGACCACCACCAATGTAGCTTTCAACTACATTTATTATGCCACCCAGCACGGCTTAATGACCGGTTATCCCGATGGCACCTTTAAGCCCGATCAAGCGGCGACCCGGGCTGACTTGGCGGTTACCATTGCCCTAGCCAAAGCCGGCTCTGATGCGGCGGTGCCGGCCGGGCCGGCCACGCCGACCTTTGACGACGTGGCGGTGACCAATGTCGCTTATAAATATATCGAATACGACAATGCTCAAGGCTATATGATCGGTTACCCCTTGGAATTTAAACCAGATGATTTGGCCGATCGAGCGATGGTGGCCGTGGCGATCGGACGAGCGACGAATAACCTTTTCAATAATCCGACCCCGACTTTTTCCGATGTGCCGATTGGCTATTGGGCTTATCAAGAAATTGAGGGCCTAAATAAGGCGGGCATAATGCAAGGTTTCGGCGACGGCACTTTTCGCCCCGATGTGGCGACCAGCGGCAATGATGCAATTGCTAATCGCGCGACGGCGGCCGTGGTCATCGCCCGGGCCAAAAACTTGCCTTTAAATAGCACCGGCACTCAGGTTTTCAGCGACGTCAAGCCGGGCGATTTCGGCTATGCCGAAATCAATGCTATCTATCAGGCCGGCTACACTAAAGGTTGCGGCACCGATAGCTCCGGAGGGCTGCTCTATTGTCCCAGCCAGCAAATCACCCGCGCGGTTTTAGCGGCTTTTATCTATAACGCTTTTATCAATACCTCTACCACCTCGCCCAGCGTGACTTCACCCACTCTTTCTCCGACGACCAATACCAATTCCGGCAATACCGGAACAGGATCAGGCACAACGACGAATAGTGCCAAAACCGGCGCCGAAATCCCGTTGGCGGGCGCCGGGATTCTCTCAGGATTATTCGGACTCCGATACTGGCTGGGAAAAAGAATCAGATAAGTCGAATCTCAAAATGTAAATCTCAAAATGCAAAATGACAGTGTAAAATCTAAAATTTTAAACTTTAGATTGTAATTTTGAGATTTGAGATTTAAATTTTATATTTATTATGAAATCATTTGATACAATTGGCCGGCCGGATAAATCAAATCCTAATAATGTTCTCGATTTGAAAGAAGTTGAGTCAATTCTCAAAAAGAGCCGAAAAGCGTCTCCGAACTCGAACGTCTACTATTTTTATCGCGTCGCTCAAATTGTTTTAACCTTCTGGATTGTCACCGTTTTTGTCATTATCGCCGAACCATGGCTCAATTATTGGATTAAAAGTGCTATCAATCACCAAAACGGTTCTCAAATTTTAGGCGAGAGCTTGCCCTCGCCCACGCTCTCGGTATCTCCCTCGCCCATTGCCGGCGTGGCCACTTTTTATTTAAAAAATTCCAAAATTGAAATCAACGCACCGATTATTGAAGGCATCGGCGAGGATTCACTTTCCAAAGGAATCGGTCATCATCCCGACTCGGTTTGGCCAAATCAAAAAGGTAATGTCGTTTTAGCGGGCCATAACACCGATTTAAATCCCAATAATCCTTACGCTAAGGTTTTTTTTAAACTGCGCGATGTATCCGTTGGCGATATGGTGACAATTAATTACGAAGGTAAAAACTATGATTATCAGGTTTTTAAGAGCCAGACAGTTTCGCCGACTGACACTAGCTTATTTCAAAATGTTGATGACTGGATGTTGACCTTTTATACCTGCGACCCACCGTATACAGATTGGAAACGTTTGGTTTTCCAAGCTAAGTTAGAGAAAATAGAGTGACCGAAAATCCGAATGACAAATGTCAAAAAATTTGACCTTTGGATTTTGAGCTTTAAAATATTGTTATGGGAAAAGATCCTCTTCAAATCGCTCTCCACTTTTTAAAATTTCGACCACGGACTACTTTTGAAATCGGGCAAAAGCTGAGAACCAAAAAGATATCCGATAGCGAAATTGAGAAAGTTATCACGGTTCTCAAACGGAATAAATTGTTAGATGATGCCGAATTTGCTAAAATGTGGGTAAGGGACAGAAACCTACTCAAACCTTCCGGTTCATATCTTTTGAAGTTGGAATTAAAAAAACTTGGGATATCGGAAAGTGATATTGAAGCGGCTTTGGGCGATCAAAACGAAGAAGAGCTGGCAAGGAAGGCGATAGAATCAAAAGGGCGATATTGTAAGGCAGATTTTAATCATCAGGCGGCATTCTTATCGCGAAGAGGATTTTCGACAGGCGTAATATACAAAATATTGAAGAGATAAGTTCCAATTATCAGTTTATAATTTACATTTTTCATTTATTTTTTTGATGAATCAATTAGTTAAAGTTTGAAAATTGGAACATTAAGTGAGAATTAAGATTTGAAAATTCTAGGGGAGGGGCTTTGACGAAAAATATTGTTTGGTTTAAGGAAGTCGGCAAGGGTGACGTTGGTTTGGTCGGCGGTAAGGGCGCGAATTTAGGCGAACTTACCCGAGCGGGCTTGCCCGTGCCGCCGGGTTTTATTGTTACTTCCACCGCTTACTTTAATTTTCTCAAAAGCACTAATTTGGATATCACCATTAATAAACTTTTAAAAAATCTTGATGTCAATAATTCGAAAGAGTTAAATAAAACGGCTAGCAATATCCAAAAAGAAATTCTTTCTGAGCCGATGCCAAAATCTTTAGAAAGCGAAATTAGCGCCGCTTATAAAAAGCTCTACACAACTCAGGCCTCAAGTATTTTTGTAGCCGTGAGATCTTCAGCCACGGCTGAAGATCTACCGAGTGTGTCTGAAGACGAGCAGATTATAGCCAAAATCAATGATCGGGTGGTTTTTTCACCCATAAAAGATATCTATCGTCGAACGGTCGATAGTGATGGAAATCTAGCTTGCAAGGTTCGAATTCCCTCAATGAAAGATGGTCGAATTACTTGGAAGAAAGTGAGCAATTTTTATCGTCATCCCGTTAACAATAAAAAACTTTATAAAATAAAAACCGCTACTGGCCGAGAAATTACGATTAGTTCTAATCATTCAGCTCTTATTTTAGATAATGAGACTTTGTTGCCCAAGACTATTGCTGTCGAAAATATTAGAGATGGCCGGGTACCTTGTATTAAAAAACTCCCTAATCTAGGAGCAGAACAAAAATATCTTGTTGTGAAGGATTATGTTCAAGGGGCCGATGTCGTTGAAAAAGCGGGTTATCTTCAAATTACCAATCAATCAATGAATTGGAGCATTCAGCATTCACTCTCCAATCGAATCATCATTAATGGTGATCTGCTTTATTTTCTGGGTATTTATGTTGCTGAAGGATGTACTTATAAGAATAATTGTGTTGTTGTCACGAGCAGTAATCTTATTATTCGGCGAAGAATTATGGACTTTTTACGATCATTAGGACTCTACCATAATCAAAAGATCAATAAAGGTTCTATCAGGGTTTACTGCAAATCTCTTGTCAGGTTACTTCATGAACTAACCGGAAAGCCGACCGCTCAAATTGGCAAGGGAAGATCGTGCTCGATTAAAAAGGTACCAGATTTTGTTTTTAGCTTAAATGAAAAATTAATCGGTGAGTTTCTCCAAGGTTGTTTTGATGGAGATGGAGGGGTTGATACGAGTTTAAGTTATACTTCGACTTCCCCGTTATTAATTGGTGGAATTGTGAAACTTCTTGAAAGATTAGGCTTGAGATTCTCTCTCACGCAAAAAAATAATTCTCAAACAATTTATATTCTTCATGCCGATTTTAAGAATTTTCAAGAGCGAGTTAACTTTAGTCATCCAAATAAGAAAGAAAAATTACAAATGTTAGTTGAACAGTATATGAAAAAGAGTAATCATCAAGAATTTAAAGAAAATATCGATGTCTCGAAAACAATTGCTTATCAAATCAGACAAAAATTCATCGAAGGATTACCACAGGAACAAAGGTATCATTACCGCTGTCAGAAATGTCAAACTATATTAAAAAAATCGGGTTGTTATAAAAACAGATTAAGATTTTATTGTCAAAAATGTCATCATTCTTTTTATTTAAAGCAGGTGAATAAGGAAAAAATCAAGACCCATATTTGGTATGACGCGGCCGGAAGATTTTTAAAAGGAGCCGCTCCTTGGAATAAAGGTTTGATCACGGGACGATTAAGCAAGAATAGATTTAAACAAATTCTCGATCAGTACCATATTAGAGGATTTGATCGAATATTTGATCGTGATGTATTATGGGATGAAATTAAAGAAGTTAAACCGGTTGAGTATTGTGGTGATGTTTATGACTTTTCTGTGCCAGGAAATGAAAATTTTGCTGCTGGTCTCGGCGGAATTTTTACTCATAATTCGGCTTCTTTTGCGGGGCAGCAGAAAACATTTTTAAATGTCTCTGGGAGCACCGAAGTTGTCAAAGCAGTGAAAATGTCGTGGGCATCGTTATTTGAGGCCCGGGCAATCTATTATCGTAAGATTAACAATTTTGATCATATGAAAGTGGGTATTGCCATTCCCATCCAAAAGATGATCCAGTCTGAAAAGTCTGGCATTATGTTTACGATCAATCCGGTTGACAATGATAAAAGCAAAATTGTGATCGAGGCAGGATTTGGTTTAGGTGAAGCGATTGTTTCTGGTTCGGTCACTCCTGACCGTTATGTTGTTAACAAAGAAGATCAGAAAATTGAAATTAAAGAAGTTAATGTGCAACCTTGGAAAATTGCTAAAGTGGGCAATGCCGATAAACATGTCAGTTTGCTAAAAAACGAACAAAAATTACAAAAACTTTCCGACGAAGAAATCAAACGAGTCGCCGAGTTTGGTAGACAAATCGAAAATCACTACCACTTTCCGCAAGATACGGAGTGGGCGATTGAAGGTAAAGATATTTATTTTGTCCAGTCGAGACCGATTACGACGATAGATCAAAAATCAAATATTAAAAATCAAAAAGGTGAAACGCCGGAGTCTGGGCAGGAAGAGTCAAAAGCAAATGTCATTTTGAAAGGTCTAGCCGCTTCGATCGGGTTGGCATCGGGGCCAGTCAAAATTATTCATTCTCCCGATCAAATTGATGAAGTAAAAAAGGGTGATGTTTTAGTTACTGAAATGACCTCGCCCGACTATGTACCGGCCATGAAAAAAGCAGCGGCAATTGTCACCGACACCGGGGGACAAACAAGCCATGCAGCAATAGTTTCCCGAGAGCTCGGGATTCCTTGTGTTGTCGGTTCCGGCACCGCCACTCATACCTTAACGATGGGCCAAGTGGTCTCGGTTGATGGCGCTAAAGGCCTGGTTTATAAAGGCAAAGTCTCTCGCGAAGAGGCACCGGCCCATCAAGATGACATGGGTGGTTTTGCCGAGGAGGTCCCAATCACCGCCACCAAAGTCTATGTTAATTTGGGTGAGCCTTCGGCCGCCGAAAAAGTGGCCAAATTGCCTTGCGACGGCGTCGGACTGATGCGGGCGGAATTTATGATCGCTGAAATCGGCAAGCACCCGCGTGCCTTGGTTAATGAAGGCAAGACCAGCATCTATATTAGTAAGCTCGAAGAAGGGTTGCTGATGACCTGCCAAGCATTTTTCCCGCGGCCGGTGGTCTATCGGGCGACTGACTTTAAAACGAATGAATACCGGAACCTAGAGGGCGGCAAGGATATCGAGCCGGTTGAAAATAATCCGATGATCGGTTATCGCGGCGCCAGCCGCTATATTAGAGAACCGGATTTATTTAAGCTGGAATTGGAAGCGATTAAAAAAGTCCGTAAAAATAGCAAAAATTTATGGCTGATGATTCCGTTTGTCCGAACTATCGACGAGCTCAGAAAAGTCAAAGCTTTGATCGCCGATTCGGGTTTAAAACAAGGCCCGGACTTCCGACTTTGGATGATGTGTGAGATTCCTTCGAACGTGATTTTAATCAATAAATTTATCGAGGAAGGCATCGATGGCATTTCGATTGGCTCAAATGATTTGACCCAACTTACTTTAGGGATTGACCGTGATAATGAAACGATGGCGGCTGAATTTGACGAACGAGATGAGGCAGTGACCTTGTCGATTGCCCATGTGATTAAGGCCTGCCGTGCCCACAATATCACTTGTTCGATTTGCGGTCAGGCGGCGACGACTTATCCGGAAATCGCCGAACTGATGGTTAAAGAAGGGGCGACTTCGGTTTCCGTTTCGCCGGATTCGGTCGTTAAAACTCGCAAACTGATTGCTTCGGTCGAAAAGAAAATCATGCTTTCCGATATCATCGATAAGGAATGAACTACATAAAAGATACGGGGAAATCCTTTTGCTCTTTCTTGAACCATATAAATATGGTAATATTTTAATAGTGGAGAGGTGCAAGAGTGGTTTAATTGGCAGACCTGGAAAGTCTGTGACTTCGTAAGAGGTCCGTGGGTTCGAATCCCACCCTCTCCGCCAGCTGAAGTTTAGAACTTATTATAAAAAATATGATGATTCAAGCCAAAAATCTAACTAAAAAATTTGGGGATTTTACCGCCGTTGATGGACTTACTTTCGAAGTGGCCGAAGGCGAAATTTTTGGCTTTTTGGGGCCAAACGGCGCCGGCAAAACCACGACGATTCGAATGTTGGCCGATCTGATTTCTATAACCAGCGGCGAAGCAAAAATCGATGGTTTAAATGTGGCCGACCTGAAAAACTCCTTGAAAATCCGCAAAATGATCGGTTTGGTACCCGATAACGTCGGCCTTTATGAAGAACTGACGGCTTGGGAAAACCTCGAGTTTTTCGCTAAATTATACGAAGTTCCCAAGGAACAGATTGGCAAAAACATCGAAAAGATTTTAAAAATGTTTGATTTGTGGGAGCAGCGCAATCAGGCCGTCGGCGGTTTTTCCAAAGGCATGAAACAAAAAGTGGCGCTGGCCCGTGCACTCATCCACGACCCGAAAATTTTGTTTATGGACGAGCCGACCGCCAATTTGGATCCGGAAGCCGCCAAAGTGGTTCGCGATTTTATTTTAAAACTCAAAGACGAAGGCAAGACAATTTTCTTAAATACTCACAACCTTGACGAAGCCCAGCGCATTTGTGATCGCATCGGCATTATTAAAACTAAGCTACTGGCGATTAACACACCAGAAGAGCTGAAAAAATCTATTTGGGGCGCCAAGACCGCAATCAAAATGGAAAAAGTTACCGATGCAGTTTTGGCAGCTCTTAAAAAACTAAATTTAAAGAATCTTCAAATCAAAGGCAATGAAATCACAATTGATGTGGATGATCCCGAAAAGGAGAATGCCATGATTGCTAAGACGATTGTTTTAGCCGGCGGCCAAATAGAATCCATTTCTCAACTTAACCCAGACTTAGAGGAGGCTTATTTGAAAATTGTGGAGGAAAAATGAGATTATCAAAAGCCTGGATTGTCGCGACAAAAGATTTTAAAACTTTTCGCCACCGCAAAGCGATTATTTATTCAATGGTTGGTTTTGAAATTTTCGTCTCTGTCGGTCTGCCGCTGATTATCAAATATGCCACAAGTCATTCGCACACGCCCGCCGGAGCCACCCTGGCGGCTTTCTCCAACGTTTTGACCGCTTTTGCATTCTTCTTCGCCATCGGCGCGGCCGTTTTGCCGATGGCTATCGCCTCATACAGTTTTGTCGGCGAAAAAGTTCAGAAAAGTTTGGAACCGCTCTTGGCAACGCCAACCACGGATGCGGAAATCATCATCGGCAAAGGCCTCGCAACATTTATTCCAACCATCCTTTCCACTTGGATTGGCGGGACCATCTTTATGATTTTAATGAATAAAGTCACCGCTAAAGCGTTTGGCCACACTTATTATCCCAACCCCGAGATGTGGATAATTCTGCTTGTTTTGGCGCCGCTGGTTTGTATTGCGGCGATTGAAATTAATGTTTTGATTTCGGCCAAATTCAACGACATCCGCTCGGCCCAACAATTCGGCTCCCTGTCGCTTTTGCCGTTTATGGCGATTTACGTGCTCAGTGAAATCGGCGTTTACACTTTAAACACAACCAATCTTTGGATTATTTCCGCGATCGTATTTGCGCTCGCTCTTGTGCTTTATTTTCTCTCCCTCGCCACCTTCCAGCGCGAAGAGATTTTAACCAAATGGAACTAATGAAAGGTTCTAGACCCCAGCGTTCCGCCAACAGCAGTTTGGAACCTTTTACAGGTAGAATTTAACAAACATCGATTAAATTTTAATCGTAGTTTGCAAGGATTAAGATAAGGCAAAAAATGAAAAAAGATCCGAAGATCATTGGAAAACTTAAAGCGAAAACCAAGCCGTGGGGTCAAAAAGAGCACGATAAGTTTATGCGCGAGTCAGAAATGACTGAAGAAGAGCATAAGGCCTGGCACGATGAGTATGGCGGCTGGCAGGGGGAAAATAAAGACGAAGAATAACATCGAGTAATTTTATTATCAATTAGTGTCCAAGACGTTTTTAAAGAGAGTTTTGATCTAAATTATCGCTGGGCCCTAAGATAGGTGGCGGAGTTTTGAATTAATTGTCCTAAAGCCACAAGGAAGAATCCGAAGAGAATCAGTGGTCCAATCACCGGCACTAAATCGATGACGAAGCTGGCCACTAGCCCGACAATGATCACCAGCCAATTGGCTTGGTATCCTTGGCGTTCAACCCATTTAATCAAGAGAGTACCGATGAAAAGCGGAGTTATCATCGAGATAATAATAAAGCTTACAAGATAGATTAACCCAATTGTAATGGCAATTTTTAGCCCGATAACGCTGAGCATCAGAATAATTAAAGCGATCGGTAAGATAATGAGTGCGACGAATCCCCAGCCCAGATTGGCCCAGAATTTATGAAAGCTTTTTTCTAAGTAGGTGTGAATGGACTTGGGAAAAACGTAAACCAAGACGATCAAGAGCAAAAAGGAAGCAATTAAACTGTACAAGGTGAGGAAGCCGAAGGTTTTCCCGAAATAGGTTCGGCCTGATTTTGTCTGAGTGAAACTAATCGCGCCTAAAACTTTAGCATTCGGCGAAATTTTCGCTTGGCCGGGTGCAGAGTAGGTCAAATTACCATTGATGACAGCGTTATCGCCAAGAGTAAAACTGCTAGATTTATTGATTTTGACGTTTCCGTTAATAGTACCGTTAAGGGTGATTGACCCGCCATAAATCCAAGCATTACCCAAAACAGTGCCGTCTATTTCCATCGTGCTGCCAGCTAAGGCCAGATCGCCGCCAATTTGGGAGTTTTTTGACAAAGTGATGGTATTTGCGGCCACCATTAAATCTTGACCAGTTGTTCCTTCGAAATTAATTGAGTTGCCGGCCAATCGGGTGTTGGTTCCGATATCGCTTTTAATGTTAATAGAGGAACCGGCGGCCGTTAATTCATTTTCAACCGGCCCGTTAATATTTAAATTAGAGGCAAAGGCGACGAGATCTCCGCTGACGGCGGCCTCGGAGTTCACCGTTTGAGCGATAAGATAGAGATTTTTAGCCGTCTCAGTTTGGCCAACTTCTACCATGCCATTTTTTGAAGTGCGAAACTCGGCGGCGACCGCTACCGACGGGATAACTAAAATCACGAAAAGTCCGAAGACAAGAATTTTTTTGAGCATAATTTCTCCTAAGCTAAATGAAATAATTCCATTTAATTATATCACGAAGTGCCTGGCTACCAATGTTTTCTCTATAATTAAGCAAAAGTTGTCTTTGAGAAGTCTTTTGATATACTCAAAAAGGTATTCTAAGAGACTTGGGAGAAATAACATGGATGAAGTAGAAGAAATCAAGCGTCGGATTGATATCGTGGAGTTTATTTCCCATTACGTCACACTCAAAAAAGCCGGCGTCAATTATAAAGCCATTTGCCCTTTTCATCAGGAAAAAACCGCTTCGCTGATGGTTTCTCCCGAAAAGCAAATTTTTCATTGCTTCGGGTGCAATTTTGGAGGGGATGTTTTTACTTTTGTCATGAAGATGGAAAATTTGGAATTTCGTGAGGCGCTCGAGATGCTGGCCGAACAGGCGGGGGTTAAATTATCTCGGCGTAATCTCAAAGCGGATCAGATTCAGACCGACCGTAAAACCCGGCTTTATAAAATCAATGATCTGGCGGCTCGGGTTTTTCATAAAATTCTCATTTCTCATCCGGCGGGCAAATCGGCGCTGAAATATCTTAAAGATCGTAAATTAACTGATCAGACGATTAAAGATTTTCAAATCGGCTACGCGCCATCATCTCGGGCACTCAAAAAATTTCTCCTTGATAAAGGTTTTAGCGAAAAAGAAATTACCGAAGCTGGCCGCCCTGATCGCTTTTTTCGTCGCATCATTTTTCCCATTCGTGACACCATGGGTCACGTCATTGCTTTTACAGGGCGAGTGACGGCAGCCGATCAGCAGCCGAAGTATCTCAACACTGCCGACACAATTATTTTTCATAAAGGTCGATTGCTTTATAATCTTGATCAAGCTAAAGCAGCGATTAAACAAGAGAAAGTGGCGGTGGTAGTTGAAGGACAGATGGATGTTATTGCCTCGTTTCAAGCGGGGATCCAAAATGTGGTAGCCACCTCTGGTACGGCTCTGACCGACGAGCATTTACAAATTCTCTATCGTTACACCCCGAATATCACTTTCGCTTTTGACGGCGATACAGCAGGGTTAGCCACGGCCAAGAAAGCTTATGAAATGGCTATCCAAGAAGGTTTTAATGTGAAAATGGTTGACTTGGGTGGATTTAAAGATCCTGGCGAAATGATTGCCAATTCCCCCGAGCGTTGGCGGAAAGCCGTCAAGACCGCTTTGCCGGTCGTCGAATGGTATTTCGGTCTGTCATTCAAAAATAGAAAAGGTGAAATCCTCACAGCGCAAGAAAAAAAAGAAATCGCCAAAGAATTATTACCGATTATAAAAATTATTCCCGACTCGGTTGAGCAAGCCCATTACATTAATCTTTTAGCCCATAAATTAGGAGTTAAAGAGGAAATTATTTTTGCGGCGCTCTCGAAAGCGCAAGGAAATAAGACCAATCCTCAAAAAAAAGAAAGTACGAAGAAAGAAAATTTGGCGCCGATGACGCTGCTTTTGGCTATTGTTTTACGTGAGCCTGGAAAACTGGCGCAAATTAAAGGAAAAATTAGGCCGGAGGACTTTGCCGATTCCCGGGAAAAAGAGATTTACAATCTCCTTTTTTCAGAGTATAATAAAGACAATCAGATCACCTTAAAGATTCTTTTAGACCGGGCTGAGCGTAGCCTAAAAAATGAGATTTCCCAGATAGTTTTAAAAGCAGATGAGCTTTATAAGGCCGAATCGGAAAAAGAACAAGAAGATTTCGAAGAGTTAATTACTCATCTTAAAGAACATCGGCGCGAGTCTTTAAAAAGTCATTATGCAGAGGAAATCAAGAAAGCCGAAAACGCTCACGATGTAACTAAGTTAAAGGTTTTAATGAAGGAGTTTCAGGATGCCATTAAATAAAAATCTTAAAACTGAGATTTCTCGTTTAAGAAAAAATTCGAGAGCCCGTGTTTTAGCTTCGAAAGTGGTTAAAATATCAAAAATCGCTCAAGCTCGAAGATCCCAAAAAGATGTGATGGTAAAATTCCCGAGCGGGCTCGATAAATTGTTGGATAAAGGTCGCCAGCACGGTTTTGTCACCTATCAGGAAATTCTTCAAGCTTTTCCTTTTCCTGAACAAAAAATTTCTTTACTCGATGCTTTATATGACGAGTTTTCGGTTCAGGGCATTGATGTGCGCGAAGGAAAAAGGCTTTTAGAAATCGAGACAGAAGCGACACAAAAAGCCAGCGAAATCAAAGATATTTCCGATGATTCGGTTCGAATGTATCTAAGAGAAATCGGCCGGATTTCTTTGCTAAAAACTGAAGACGAGGTGCGGTTAGCCAAACGAATTGAGGCAGGGGACGAGACGGCGAAGCGAAAATTAGCTGAAGCCAATCTGCGATTGGTGGTTTCCATCGCCAAAAAATATATTGGGCGAGGACTTTCTTTGCTCGATTTAATCCAAGAAGGTAACACCGGACTCTTACGGGCGGTTGAAAAATTTGACTATCGTAAAGGCTATAAATTTTCGACCTACGCGACGTGGTGGATTCGCCAGGCGATTACCCGGGCCATTGCTGATCAGGCCCGCACTATCCGAATCCCGGTTCATATGGTTGAAACCATCAATAAAATGATTCGAACTCAAAGACAGCTGGTTCAGGATTTAGGCCGCGAACCATTACCGGAAGAAATTGCCGCTGAGATGAGTATTCCGGTCGAAAAAGTGGAACATATTTTAAAAATTTCTCAAGAAACGGTCAGCTTGGAAACGCCGGTCGGTGAAGAAGACGATTCGCGGCTGGGCGATTTTATCGAAGATAAAGAATCTCTCTCGCCCGAGGAAAACGCCATTTATCAATTGATGAAAGGTCATGTCGGTGAATCGCTGATTTTTTTGTCCCCTCGCGAGCAAAAGATTTTAAAGATGAGATTTGGCTTGGAAGACGGTCGCACTCACACGCTCGAAGAAGTCGGCAAGGAATTTGGGGTGACGCGGGAACGGATTCGCCAGATTGAGGCCAAATCATTGCAAAAACTGCGAAAGTCCGAAAAAGCCGATAAATTAAAAGATTATTTAAGATAAGGTTGACCATTCTGTGGTTATGATTTAAGATATAAAGTATTATTCCCCGGTAGCTCAACGGTAGAGCGGCTCCCTGTAAGAATATTGCAGCTTTCCGCTGAAAGGCGGATTGAAAAATAGGGTTAATTGTCGGGAAACCCCAAGAGTAATCAAAGGGTAATCCGCAGCCAAGCTTCGATGGTAACATCGTTGAAGGTTCAGAGACTATATGCCCTACGCCTAAATCAAAAGAGATGGCGATGAGATAGTCCACCCTCTTAAGCAATTAGGAGATCAGTGTAAGGAGCATGTTGTCCGTTCGAATCGGACCCGGGGAGCCAATTTCGAAAATCGCGGCAAATGGGTGGCCGTTTTTTGTTTTTATAGAGCTTTGGTATATAATATATGTGCAATAGTTTTTAGATTTTTGAAGGGAATAATGAAAAAAAATCTAACCTTGGTTTTAATTGATCTATTTATGTTAACTTTGTTTTTGTCTCGGTCGGGGATAGCACTAGCCGCTTCAACACCGGGTGATCCTCAGTGGGCCGAAACAACTGTGACAGCGCCAGCCGGTTCCGATTTTTTTGCGACGGCGGTTGACTCCAGAAACAATATCTATGCCGCCGGCCATATTAACGGCAACGGCGAATTTGATTTCGGTAATGGCGTGACGGTAACTGGCAATAATGCAACTGATAATGGTGTCATCGTTAAGTACAACTCTAGCGGCGTAACCCAGTGGGCCGAAACCGCCTCCACGGCGCCAGGTAGCTCCTTTTTTAGTGCTCTCGCGATTGGTCCTGATAATAGTATCTGCGTCGGTGGTTACATCAACGGCAACGTTGAATTTAATTTCGGCAACGGCGCAACGGTAACTGGCGGCGATGCTGGAAACGACAACGCCGTTATCATCAAATACAGCTCAGCCGGCGTCGCCCAGTGGGCCAAAACTGCCGCTACCGCGCCAAGCGATTCTGGTTTCAATGGTATCTCGGTTGGCCCTGATAACAATATTTACGCAGTTGGCTATATTGACGGCAATACTCAATATGATTTCGGCAACGGCGCAACGGTAACTGGTAATAGTGCGACGGATAACGGCGTCATCGTTAAATATAACTCCAGCGGCACGGCCCAGTGGGCCGAAAGCGCCATCACGGCGCCAAGCATTGCATGGTTTGATAGTGTTTCGGTTAGTGCTGATAATAATATTTACATTGGTGGTTACATCAGCGACGGCGGCGAATATGATTTCGGTAATGGCGTGACGGTAACTGGCAAAGATAATTCCAGCGACAACGCCGTTATCATCAAATACAGCTCAGCCGGCGTCGCCCAGTGGGCCAAAGCGGCTGTCACGGCGCCGGCCGATTCTACTTTTACCGGCATCGTGGTTGGTTCTGATAATAATATCTATGCGGCCGGTAAGATTGGCGGCAATAGCGAATTTGATTTTGGTAACGGCGCGACGGTAACTGGCGGCGATGGCTCTGGTGACAATACGATCATTGTCAAATATAATTCCAGCGGTCTGGCTCAGTGGGCTAAATCAACCACGCCGGCGGCGCCAAGCGATTCCTATTTTACCAGTATCTCAGTTGACTCTAGTGACAATGTTTATGCCGCGGGCGAGATTGGCAGCAATACGAAATTTAATTTTGGTAGCGGTGTGACCGTGAGCGGCGGTGATGCTGATGATAATAACGGTTTTGTCATCAAATATAATTCCAGTGGCGTAGCTCAATGGGCTAGTTCAGCCGTCACTGCACCGGAAGATTGCTACCTTTATGGTATTTCGGTTGACTCTAATGGTAATGCTTATGCGGTGGGTATGATTGATGGTAACGGTGAATATAATTTCGGTAATAATGTGACGGCGACCGGTGCAATTAATAACGACAACACCGTTATTATCAAATACGCGGGTGATATTACGTCTACTCCCGCTACATCTGTCGTCACTGCTTTACCGGCAACCGGAATGAATCAAACAAGTTTTTTTGATAAAATTTTGGCTTATATTTCCAATTGGCTTAGCAAGCTATAAAATTAATTTTGCATTATAAGTAATTCTATGCCCATTGCAACACTGCCATCTTTCTCTTCACTATCCTCCAGTATTCATAATCGTTTAGTAGGTCTATAAATTTTGAATTGTCGGGGAGCCATCAAAAAAGCTTAGAGATTTAATGATAGAATAGAACTATGCAGAAGTTATTTATTGGCGTCGGGATGATTGTCGGCTCTTTTGTGGGTGGTTATCTGCCGCTTATTTTCGGTGTCAGTTCGCTTTCAATCACTTCAGTTTTGACCGGCACCGTCGGGGCTCTTTTGGGTGTCTATATTGGCTATAAAATCGGCCAAAATTATTAAACGAGCTAGATATTTGGGTTCATAGCCACTCTTTGAAATATTTTTAACTTAATTAGCGTATCTATAAATAGGGTTACATTTAACCCAGATTTTTTGATTAATATTAAAGAAAGATTTATGGGCAAAAAAGATTTTAAAAAGAACCTGCCTTATTTAATTTTAATTTTTGTCGTGATCCTCGCGGCAATTTTCGGCGGCTATGAATTATTCAAATCCTCAAAATCGAGTAATCAACAAGCTTCCGCCAATAGCGGTAGCCAGAGTGGATCGAGCGGTTCAAGACGCTTTGGCGGCAGTCGGGACAATTTTAAACCTTTACACGGCAATATTACCGCGCTCAATGGCCAAACGATCGTTATGAAAGCCGACGATGGTTCAACTAAAAATATCGACATTTCCTCTTCGACTCGAATTATGGAACAACAAAATGGTCAGATGACTCAGCTATCACTTTCTGATCTTAAGGTCGGAGATGAAATCAATGTCATGGCGAGCGACACTACTTCAAGTGATATTACGCCGCGGATGATTATTATCGGTCAGTTTCAGCGACCGACAAACTTTAGCCCGGGCTCGGGCGGATTTAATGGTAGTGGAAGTACTAACAGTTCTAACTCGAATGGCACCTCGACTTAACCTTTCCTTTGAAAAATTGTCGTCTGGCTGGTAACAATCGTCAAATAAGTTTGAAACTTTTTTCAGGCCTTGATATAATTTAATCACGAGGCGCAAAAAACCCAGGCCAAAATCCTTTTTGATAGGAGCCAATGCATTTTTCCGAACCACAAATTGCCCAGTGGCTGGTCCACTTTCGATATTATATTTTATTCCCTTTGATGGTGGTGGCCGGGCCGATCGTGACGGTAGTGGCGGGCTCGCTTGCCTCGGTTGGTGTTTTTAATTTTTTTATTGCTTTGCCCATCATTATCTTTGCTGATTTAGTCGGTGACATCATTTACTACGCCTTCGGGCGTTATGGCGGACGGGTATTTGTGAAAAAATGGGGGCGGTGGATTGGTCTGACGGAAAGTCGAATCGACCGTCTCGAAAGTCATTTTGGTAATCAGGGAGCGCGCACTTTAATTATTGGTAAACTGACTCAGGCGGTCGGCGGGCCGATTCTGGTCGCCGCTGGTATGGCGGCCATGCCGCTCTGGGATTTTATCTGGTATAATTTTTTGGCCACCGTGCCAAAAACCCTTTTCTTTCTCTTGGTTGGATTTTATTTTGCCCAACTTTATTTAAGGTTAAGCCGATATTCACATGATTTATCTTGGGCTGTCGCGGGGCTGGTCATTTTAGGCATTTTGGTTTATATTTGGATAACAAGAAGAGTAAAATCGAAAAATTCCCGATGAAGATTTGTCTTTATTTAGAATTTTATCATTCCGGCGGTATTCTTTCTTCTTATAAAAATCAGAAGGTGATTTTGAAGAGGTTAGGTATTCCTTTTACAACTCGATATAATGAATCGTGCGATATTTTGCAGCTTAATTCGCCTTGGCCGCGCTCACTTTTTTTGATGAAAAAAGCTAAGCGCCAGGGTAAAAAAGTTGTTATTTGGTCTCATACAACCGTCGAAGATACCGCCCAAATGTTTAAAGCTATCCCTTTTGTCATCCCATTTTTTAGAAAATATCTAACTTATGTTTATGGCTCAGCCGACCTGATTTTTTCACCGACCGAATACACCAAATCCATCCTGATAAGTTATGGTTTGCCGGCCGAAAAAATTGTTGTCCACACTAACGCCGTTGATTTGGCAAAACACTTCAAAGACGAAGCCAAAGCCATGGCCGGCAAAAAGAAGTTTAAATTAAATGGCGGTGTGGTCGTTGGGACCGTCGGCTTGGTTATGCCGCGCAAAGGGGTCAATACTTTTGTCCACTTAGCTGAGAAATTTCCCCGAAATAACTTTCTCTGGTTTGGGCGACTTTTTAGTCTTAGCGGCGCCTTGATTAAAAATTCCGCGAAAAAATTGCCTCAAAATATTAGATTTACTGGCTATGTCGAACATATTGACGAGGCCTTCAACAGTTTAGATATTTTTGTTTTTCCGTCTGTTGAGGAAAATGAAGGGATGGCGGTCGTGGAGGCCGCTGCCTACGGCTTGCCGATTTTAGTGCGCGATATTCCGGTCTATAAGGGATGGCTGGTTCATGGCCAAAATTGTCTGAAAGCCAAAAATGAACGCGAATTTGAAAGATATCTGACGCGGTTGATTAAAGATAAAAAATTAAGAGACTGTTTGGGTAGAAATGCTAGGAAATTGGCCGCTGAAAAAAGCGTGATTTCGATTGCCAAAAAAACATTGCTTGAATATAAAAAGGTTCTCAGACTGGCATGAAGATAATAATTGGCTCGGATCAATTTGCCCCGTTTGTTTCGGGGGTAGCTTTAGCGGCCGAAACTTTAGCCGGCGATCTTTCCGCGAAAGGCCATGAGGTTTTTGTTTTTGCGCCTGAAAATCCAGCCGCGCGAGATGACCAATTCAAATTTAAAGTGGTTCGCTTTCGCTCGAGCCCGTATCTATTTCGGCAAGATTTATTGGTGGCTAAGGGAAGTAAGAAATCAATTCTTTTAGCGGTTAGAAAAATCAAACCTGATCTCATCCATATTCATGATCCACTCCATATCGGCACCGGTCTTTTAAAATCAGCTCAAAAAGAAAACATTCCAATCGTGGCGACAGTTCATTTCAATTTAGATTTTCTTTTAACTTATGTTCGACGGCTTTGGGCTTTTCACCCGCCCATAAGATTGGTGGTTAAAAAATATCTTAAAAGTTTCTATAGTCATTGCGATTTGATTTTATGCCCGAGTGAAACGGTCAAAAAAGACCTTCAATCTTGGGGAATCTGCCAACCGATTGAAGTTATCTCTAACGGGGTGGACACTAAGCGATTTTCGCCCGCTAAAACGGATTCGAACAAGATTTTCTCGAAATATCATCTCCCTCAAAAACCCTTAATTTTATTTACTGGGCGGATTGACGCTGATAAAAACCTCACGACTTTGATTGAGGCGGTGCCAATAGTTCTCCAAAAAATTGACGTCCATTTTGCCATCGTGGGTCAAGGTCAAGATTTAAAGCATCTAAAAAAGTTAGCGACCAAGAAAAATCTGAAAAGAGAGGTCAGCTTCTTAGGTTTTGTGCCGTTTAACTCGAGCGATTTGCCGCGTCTTTATCAAGCGGCGTCCTTGTTTGTCATCCCGGCCGGTTATGAGACTCAAAGTAAAGTGACACTGGAAGCGATGGCCGTCGGTTTGCCGATTGTCGGGGCCAACGCTGGCGCTTTGCCGGAATTAATTCTTGATCAAAAAAATGGTTTGCTCTTTGAGAGTAAAAAGAGCCATGATTTAGCCGAAAAAATTATCCGAATTTTATCAAACGACGAGCTCAGAAAAAAAATGGGCGAGTCCTCGTTAAAATTGGCGGCCAAACATAGCATCAAGAACGTTTTAAGTCAAACTGAAGTCTGCTTTGCTGGATTGGTCAAAAAACATCTGGCTCTCAATCGAGATATTGCCCTCCCGCGGAAAAACGAAAAAGTTTTAGTTTTTGCCCCTCATCCTGATGATGAATCAATCGGGGCGGGCGGTTTTATTTATGAATCGGTGAAAGCCGGAGCAAAAGTAAAAATTGTTTTGGTCACCGACGGCAATATGCTTCACCAAAAAGATCGGCGCTTTCGGGAGTTTCGTCAGGCGACGAGCCATCTTGGTGTCAAAGAATCCGATTTATTTTTTTTAAATTATCGAGACGGTCGGTTGAGATTTGCTCGAGACGGTCTCAGAAAAAGTTTTCAAGAATTGATCGAGAAGTTCTCGCCCGATATTGTCCTTTGTCCTCATCCGCACGACCTGCACCCCGATCATCGGATGACGAGCCAAGTAGTGGAACAAATTCTAGTAAATGAGAATTTCCCAGGAAAAGTTTATCGTTATTTGATTTGGGCTATTTCTTCTCGTCGCGCCGGCGACTGGCAAAAATTTCCCCTCGATGAAAATGCACTCAAGGTAAAATCTCAAGCGGTAGGCGTTTATCAAAGCCAACTAAAAATCCCCATTCTTAGGGGGAAAATACTTTCCAATCTTGGCTTTAACGAGCTCTTGGCGGTCAAAGAAATTAAGAGTTAAGACTTTCGGCCGTTTTGAATGGATTAAACGATATAAAATCGGCAGAATGAGTGAATTGATAACCTTGTTTTTTGAGTTCTTGGATGATTATTTTAAGTGCCTCAAGTGACTGATGATTCTCATCTAAGCCGGGATGAAGCACCAAAATTGAATTAAATCTTATATTGTCTAAAACTTTTTCGGCCAAAACTTCTGGTTTTAAATTTTTGGGACTTTTCTCCATATCCCACAAAATCAACCGCCAGCCGGCTTCATCGACACTGATAAGTTGAGTGACTTTTCGCCGATTGGTAAAAGGCAAGGTTAAACAGCGATGGTAGGCGACACCTTTGACGTTTTCTTGCTTTAAAAGCTTTAATATTTTTTGGATGTGTCTGTTTCTTGGGTTTTTTTCCAACATCAAAGTTATTCTTTTTGGCCCGGCGAGCGCGTCTTGTCCTAACCCGTTGAGCGGTTCGGGATTCAGCGAAATAATAATAAGAAAAAGTAAAATCCCGATCAAGATGGCCATTTCATTATCCAGCGGATTAATATAAATTTCGGCGTGCTTGACTTTGGCCAGGCCAGAAGCGGCGTGAACCTTAATGATATTAGCGCCGATTCCTTGAAGATAATCGGTTGAGCGGTCGAGTTGGAATTTAGCGTTTGGTGAAAAGATGGCAATGATAGCGAAAATTAAAAACAAAAAACTGGCGGCCGCAAATTTTAAGCGATTGTATCGATATAAAACGGCTAAATTTTTAAATTGGCGGAGCAAAAAGAGAGTGAAGAGGTGAGTGACGGCCGAAATTTTAAAAATTGAATCGACGAAATTTCGGTTCAGCATGCGTGAAAATAACATCAGAGTGGTCGGTAAAAATAGAAAGCCGTATTTGAACAAATTTACCATCTTCCATCGGTTAGAGCAGGCGACGGTCTGATGGTTTTTGAGGGCGTTTTTAAGACGGATAAGGCTTTTTCCTTCAAAAGCGGTGAAACTTTTGCCGATGGCCTCAACTATATGAGCGTCACTAGAACCGAGCTCGCTTTGACGGATGAAGAGGTGATTAAAAAGCTGCGCTTTAAGGTTTGATTTTCCGAGAACTAAATTGGCGTTCGCTATCTCGACGGCGTCAAATTTAGTCTTAAACTTCAGCAGTTTTTCTAAACCGATTCCGTTCATCAAAATTGTATGATCTTCTTTAAGTGGAGTGCGGAAAAATGGATGAGGGGCGATTGCAAGGCCGCCTTGTTTTTTAATTCGCATAATTGCTTCATCAAGGCTTAATCCTTTAGGAATTTCTTTTTTTAAAAATAAGGCCACAATGTGGCCTTCTCGACAACTTATTTCTTCGCCCACAATAACTTTGACCCGTAGATTCTTTTCAAGAGCAATCTTTTGAGCATTTTGAGCGCCCGAAATCGTGTTGTGGTCGGTGATGGCGATAATATCAAGATCGGTTTTATTTTCGGCGTAATTTAAAATGTCCGAGACGGACATTTTGGCGTCGGAATAATTACTATGGATGTGTAAATCGGCTTTGCCCAAGCGTTTGAGATATGACATGGCCCCTTCCAAAGGTTTCTATCTATAATTATATCACAAGTGGAGAAAATTATTTTAAGGATGAAAGAGACGCCAAAAGAATGGTGGGCGGGAGATTGTACTTTCCAGCACAGCTGGCACCGTGGCGGTCGCTTCTCCTGAAGTGGCGGTAATTGTGCCAACTATTGTTCCTTTTTTAGTTGCTTTCGTGATGGGGTTGAAATTGGCTTTTACCGAAAGCGGTTCGCCCGCCAGTGTCAGGATTGAGAGGTCGCTTTTGGCGGTAACCTTTATCTCTTTACCCCAAGGCGTCTGATAGGAACCAACTTCCTGACCGGCCAAGACGGTGGTGGCCAACTGAAAGCTCCCGGCGTTAGTGCGCAAAAAAGTTTTAGTGTCGGCCAATGCTTGGTTTCGACTGGTGGCATCTAAGATCGCTCCGATCAGCGTCACGTCTTCGTTGTTGATACTTGTTTTGGCGGCAAAAAGAAAACAACCACCGGCTTCGTTCGTATTACCGGTTTTAATGCCGATAATATTTTCCTGACCTAAAATACTATTATAATTTCGCGCCGTCCCAATAATCGGTAAAGTCACTTGGGCTTGGCTGACGATCTGGGCTAAAACCGGTTCGGCGAGGATTTTTTCGCCTAAGATGACCAAGTCTTCGGCCGAGCTGACCGTTTGGGCGGAAAGGCCGCTCGCATCGGCAAAATGGGTGTTTTTCAATCCCCACTGGGCAACCTGCTCATTAGCAAAACTTAGATAATTAGTTGTCGAGCCGTAGGCCCAATCGGCTAAAGAGTCGGCAATGTTATCGCCTGAAGGAACAAGCAGGGCCTGGAGGAGTTGGTATTCAGTTAAGCTCTCGCCCAGTTGAACGGGTACGACCGAGCCATTTTGAGCTAAAGCGGCCGAGTAAAGTTTCACGTCATTCGCTGTCATTGTGACGGAAGGGCCTTGCTCGTCAAGTTTGAGCGGTTTTTGTTTTAAAACCGCCAAAGCGACCATCGTTTTGGCGATGCTAGCAATCGGAGTGCCGACCTGCTTGCCGTGCGTGGCTAAAACGCCGTAATTTTGAGCGCCCACGGCCGCTTGGCCATAGGCGGGCCAAGAAATAGAGGCTTGATAAGAAACCGGGAGCGGGATATTGGCCCCTTGAGCAGTTAATTTTGGAAGCGGCAAAAATAAAACAACCACGATATAGGCAATAAGCAGGAGAATTATCAATGGCCAGGTAAACCGCTTTCGAGATCGGCCGCTACTACTTCTGAGATTATAATTTTTGATGTTTAACACTTCTTAATTTTAACGTGTCTTAAAGTTGTTGCCAAGACCTCAATGAAAGAAGTTTCACTAAAGTCTCGTATTACATTTTGCTAAGAAGGGAGGTGATTAAAATGATGGACGAAAAAGCTAAAGAAGAAATGATGAAGAAGTGGAAAGAGCTGGGGCTCGACAAGGATATGGTTGATGAGCATGTGATGTGGGGTGCCAAAAAAATAATGTTTGGCATCGCCAAAGTCAAACACTCGCTCAAAGAAAAGGGGATGGAAGAGGCCAAAGTTAAAGAGGTTTTAAAGAAGATGCTTGATATGGCAATCGAGAGCGATATGAAAATGGATTGGAAAGAAAAGCACGGCATGCATGGCTGGCATGGCAAAGAAAAGGAAGAAGAGTAAACAGCCAAAGGGGCAGTTCTCTAAGGTGGTAATTCTATTTAGTCCGCTTTAAGAACTGCCTCTTTTTTGTTTTAAAAAAATTTGAGATTTGAAAGGAAAATCGGATATAATAAATAAAAGAAGCATTCGAAATATTTTGATTTAGTAAGGAGGCAAAAATGTTTAGCAAAAGAGATTACAACAAAATCTCTTTTTTGGGGGTTGGTTTGGCTTTGATTTTATTCGGCGCGATTGTCTGCGCTATTGGCCTGGCGTCGTGGCTGATTACGGCCTTTGGTTTAGGCACGACATTGGCTTTTCCGTTTTTCAAAGTTATGGGCGGAGTGGTGATTTTAGGAATCGGTTATATCATCTTAGAAATCGAACTTCTGCGAAAGAAATAAATTAATTAATGAGAATTAAAATCACTATTGGCCGGACAAACGGAATTGGCTTGGCCAGTTAGTTGAACGTTAATATTTTCGTAGCGGAAGGGTTGGACGCGTCCGTTCGGATAAGCATAATAGCATTCGGGTAAATAAGGTAAATTGTAGCCGAAATAGTGGTCTAAAACGAGGCGGAAAATATCAACCGAATTGCCGGCGGCTTTGAGATCCGTTTGGCCTACGCCGGGCAGGTGATAAGCCGCCAGAACACCGAATTTCATTTTCAAATCATCGTCCGACCATTGTAACATATTACCAGCGTTAATTTCCGAACTCGATGATCCGTTAAATTCTTGATGGTTGAAAACTGTCGGATAGGCACCTTCGTCTGATTGCAGAATAATAATGGCTTGGTTGTTGCTTTTTTGATTAATTTGGTTGACCAAAGTCTTCATTTGACTATTGATAAATTCGACTTGGTTGATGTATTTTTGTTTAACTTGCTCGCCGCCGTTATTTTCGCCAGAATCTGAATTCAATGAGCCGTCAGCGTTAAAATAATACGGATCGTGGGGGACAAGTATATGAGCAAAAATAAAACGGCCGCCCGAGGGTTGATTGGCAAGATTATTTAAAATAGCTAACTTGGAAGTAGTCGCGTCAAGTTCCGATTGAATGTGATAGCCGATGATATTGAATTGGCCGATTTTTAAACCTTTTAAAATAAAACGATAGTACAGGCTGCTGGTAAATTCATCCTCGGGAAACTCATCTAAGGTGATGGTTCTATTAAAGATGTTTAATTGCCGATCGGCTTGATAAACGTGATCAGCTAGCGGCGCGACATTAGTGGTTTCATACCAAGTGCCAAGTTCGTCATAAGAATAGCCGAGTGACTTGAGTGCCGTAATCACCGACGAATAGCGAATCGAATCGTGGTAGGGTTGAAGAATTTGCTCTTGGGCATTGCCGAACTTACTGACCAGATCGCTTAAATAGTTGGCGTTTAACGTTGAGGCAATTGACATGGTGGTGTAGGGATAATTAGCGTCGGCATTTTCGTTGACGTAAAATTGGTTATTGTCCAAAAAATTGGTAAAGTTGGAGTTGTCAAAATTAAACTGATCTTGCAAAATATTTTGGTTGGTATAGCGATCGAGAACAATATAATAAATATCGGGCTTATTTTTGGCTGTCGGATTAGTGGGTGCGCCCGCTAATTTGGGTGGCCGGTAAAAAAATTGCGGCCACTCTAAAATTATAGCGCGCGAGACAGAAAAAGCCTGGATTATAAAGATGACGGCAATGACAATGACAATACCAATGGTCAATTCACCCTCCGGCCATTTTTTCTTGGCCAGAAAGCGGTTTAAAATATAATAAAGAAGTTTAGCCAAAGCAAAAAGGATGACTAAGAAAATTAAACTGGTAATGACATTATTGGTTTGGGCATTACTGCTTTGAAAAGGGTTAAGAGCATTGATAACGGGCGAAATGCTCTCTAATCGCCCCTCATAGTTGTAATTGAGAACCAACGTTAAAAGGACGACCGATGTTAAGGCAGCGAGACGATTTTCGCTGTAATTTTTTCTGAAAAGAATCGCGACAATGAGAGTAGTAATCAGAGCCAGAACGATCGGCAAAATAATATCTTGAACTGTGACTTGATAACGGTTTTTAAGCCAAGTCGATAAAACTGGCAAAGTGGCCAGCATAAAAAGGATGCCCCAAAAACTGAACCAACTTTTGAACTGGTTGTTTTTTTTCGTCTTTTTGGCGGCAAGAGGACGTTTTTTGGGCAAAATAAATCCTTAATTTCGTTTGTTTTTCATTAGGTAGAGGGTACGGAGACTTTGACGAATTCTCTCTCTTTTTTGAAGTTCGAAAAATTGAGAGAATTCTTTTTCAAAATTTTTTTGAGTGTAGCCGCTAAATATATTTTTGCGGTGGGCGAGCAGACGGCGCGTGTTAGAATCGTTTTTAGGGACAAATTCGATGATGAGGTACTTTGTGTGTGCTTGAAGCGTTTCAGCAATATGACTGAGGGGTAAATTGTTAGCAATGACTAAGTGATGGATAAGGGCGAGACACAGGGTAAGATCGAAATGGGCGCGCTCAAGGAATGAAAGACGTTCCTCGTTGGCCCAACCGATAGCAGGACTGGGATTGGTGATATCGATTACTAACGGCAAGATAAGTTGGTCATCGCGCTCTTTCGCTTGTAAATAGGCGCTTTCGATGGCAAGCGGATCGAAATCAGTCGCCACAGTGGATATTTTCATTTCGGAAGCGATTCGGCTAAAAGTGCCGTCATTTGCCCCCACATCCCATACTGTTTTAGGGGCAATTTTTTTAATCCAGGCCTTAATGATTTTCGCTTTTTCTTTTTTTGCCACGGCCGTGTAATTAGTTTCGAGGTAATAATTTCCCCAGGTTGTTTTTTGCGAACGGATTTTAAGATTCTTAATCGTTGCTTCAAGATTATTGATAATTCCCATTAATTGGTTTCGGCTTAAGCGGTAGTTTTTTTTAGCCGGTTTTTTATTAGCGTAGCGGACTTGGTCGAAGGCATGTAGGTGGATATGTGAAGCTAGACCCAGCGAAAACTTTGTCTTAAAAGGTAAAAGATGGCTGGCTAAATCGAGCGGCAGACCATCCAAATACTCCGCTGATAATGACCCGAAACGAAGATCAACTTTTGCCATTAAGGACAGGGACGCCAAAAAATGCTGGCAAAATTGGCGATAAGCAATCCACGGTTTATTCTCCTCGTAGATTTCAAACGACAAAGTGTCGATGAGGATTGGGCGGCCTTTGACAAAGAAGACATTGTAGGCGCTGGCGTCTTTAAGACTCATTTGATGTTCGAGGGCGATTTTCTGGATTTTTAAAGTTAATAAAGCAGCATCTTTAAGCTGGCTAAAACTCCATTCATAAGGATAGGAGACAAAAGGTACTACTTCGGGCTTAATCACTTTGTAAGCCGGGCCGGGAATTTCATCGGCCAACTTTACTTCTTCATGTTTGATTAAATAATCTATATCCGTCAGTTTTCGATATAAGCCAGAATTCATCAGACGATCATAATCTTTCGCATATGAAAGATTGATTTGACGGTAAAGAGTACCGTTCTTAAAATAGACGAATCCGCTGGGATCTCTAAACGAGGAGGACACAATTTCCTTAGCCATTTTTGTCTTTCGAACTCTTACGAGTCCGACCGGTTATAAACTTAAAAGCGCCGCCGATAAAATTTCGAAAGACATAAGTAGCGCCGAAGATGACGCCGACCACGGCCTGAACGATGTAACTGCCAGTGCCCGGGTCAAGATAAGCGTGAGCGAGTTTGATCGGAAATAAACAAACAAAAAGTAAAAGCAAAATAAGATCGAAGAATCGGCCGAAGCGTGAATGGCTGATTATTTGTTTTTTAGGTGAAGTATTGGCCAAAGTTTTCCTAACCTAGAATTGTCACATTTGAAATTCTTCTGTTAATATAACTTATTGATACCAGAAAAGCAATTATCGGTTATAAACCTGCATCATTTAGTACGTTTAGATCTCCGAATTTCTTGCGTTTGAGATAAAAATTTTGAGTTGTGGATAGACTTTTAAGATTCAAAATGAGATAATTTAAAAAAATTAATTTATTTAATGTCCAAAAAAATTCGTCAAAAATTGATAAATGTATCGGCTTTCAACTATTTAGCAACATTACTCGCTGTAAATATTATTTTATTAAGTTTGGCGATATTTTTTTACACTGGAAATTTTCGGTTGGGATATTATCCATTAAGTTATATCGGGGCATATAAAACTGAAGTTGGCGGTTTAAATAATGTAGTTTCCTCGCGAATTTATAGCATTGATATGGCTTTATCCGGGTTAATAATGCTGACGCTCTCTTATAGTCTTTGGCAAAAGAAAATCAAAAAAAATTGGTTGGAAACGATGTTTTATACTCTTGCCGGCCTTGGTTTTTTAATTGCGAGTTTCAGCCCAGATGACACGCGCCACACATTTCACGTGATTGGTTCGGCTTTGATTTTCGCGATGCTTTGGCTTATTGGAACGAAGTATCTTTTGGAATTGAAAAATAATTTTGGTAGAAAAAAATATTTTGCCTTGCAGATAATTTTGCAAGTGCCGATTTTTACTTATGCCGCCACCTATTTTTTGCAAATTGATCCGGCGGCCGCCTATATTCAAAAAATAGCCATCTTTGGCTTAATTTTTGTTCTACTTTATTCGAGCTTTTATAAAAAAACAAGAGAACTATTTTAGAGTTACGACTTTACGAGATCTCACGATTGAAGGCTCGCGTGGCCCAGGCAAGAACAAGAATCGTTAAAGGCACCATAAAGAGAAAGGCGTAACCGACTTTTGGTTCCCAGATATGACCAGCCGTGAGAAGGCGACCAGCTTCAACGACATAATAGACCGGGTTAAAATGAGCGACGACTTGAAGCCATTTAGGCGCGAGCTCCATCGGCAAAAGCATGCCCGAAAGTAATAAGATCGGCAGGTTGATGCCCTGGACAATCGGCGAGAGCCGGTCTTCGTCGCCCAAAATCACGCCCAAAGCATTACCAAACGACGAAGTCGTAATTAAAAGAAGCCAGATTAAAACCAGCAAGACAAGAAAACCATAGAAATGAAGATGAAAGCCAAATGGCAAGGCAATCAAAACAAAGAAAATAACAATGACAGTGGTATTGACCAAATCGCGCAAAACCCGGCCGGCGAGCAAGGCAAAACGGCTCGTCGGCGTGACGCGCAAGCGTTCAAGAACACCATTTTTAACCTCGTCAATCATCACATAGCCGACAAAAAGACCTTGCAAAAAAGCGGTAATCACCAACAAGCCAGGGACAAAAATATCTAGGACATTGCCGTTGCCAAAGGCCGGTGATCCCGATAGTTTCTTAAGGAGTGGCGAAAACAAAGCCAAATAAAGTATCGGGGTAATTAAGCTGATGATAATAAAAATCGGGTTGCGCAAAGTTTCCTTCATTTTTCGGATAAACAAGAGACCAATATCGGTAAAAAGTTTCATCCTTGACCTCCAACATTTGCCTCGGTGTCGCGGAGTGAATGGCCGGTTTTTTTCAAGAAAACATCGTCAAGGGTGGGCCTGGACATCGAAATGGTGAGCATCTGAATTTTTTGATTATCTAATAATCTTAGAATTTGTGGCATCGCTGTTGGGCCATCTTGGACACAGAGCCGGAGATGGCCGTCGTCCCCGGTTACCTCGCGGATGAATTTTTCCTTTTTAAAGAATTCGATTAATTTCGGGGCATTTTTTTCGTGGTCGGCGATGCCTAGCGTGATGCAGTCAAAAGCCATTTCTTTTTTGAGTGTCTCGGGGGTGCCTTCGGCGACAATTTTGCCGTAGTCAATAATGGCCAAGCGGTCAGAAAGGACGTCGGCTTCTTCAAGATAGTGAGTCGTCATAAATATGGTGGCTCCCTGGTTTTTAAGCTTCTTAATCTGGTCCCACAAGTTAGTCCGGTTTTGAGGATCAAGGCCAGTCGTCGGTTCATCTAAAAAGAGCACTTTCGGCCGATTCATTAGACCGAGCGCCACGTCTAGTCGGCGGCGCTGGCCGCCGGAAAAAGTATAAACAATACGGTCGGCAAATTCACTTAAATCTAAAAGCTTGATAAGTTCTTTGGCGCGGGCTTTGGCTTCGGCGGCGCTCATGCCATAAAGTTGGCCCTGAAGAATTAAATTTTCCGTGCCGGTGGCCGGTCGGTCAGAACCGCCCAGCTGGCTGACATAACCGATATGGCGGCGGACTTCATCTTGCGATTTTCGGACATCAAAACCGGCGACGATTGCCTCGCCCGAATCCGGCGGAATGAGAGTTGTCAACATCCTTAATGTTGTCGTTTTACCGGCGCCGTTCGGCCCTAAAAAACCGAAAATTTCACCTGGGTAAACTTCTAAATTTACCCCGTCAACTGCTTTAACCGGCCCGCCTTTAGCGGAAAAATATTTTTTTAGATTTTTAACTAAAACAGTTGGTTGGGCCATCGTCCATCCTCGAAAAGTTTATTCTTACTTTTATAAGATATCAGACAAGTATTTTTCTGTCAACGCGAAACGCTGCCGGTTTGGGTGAGGTAAAATCAGATAAATCGTGTCAGTAAAAAGATAAAAGCGATTCCTAAGATTGTCATCGCCATTGTCTTAAACGATGGGTCTTTACTGTGAGCTTCTGGTAAAATGTCACCTAGACTAATATAAAGCAAGGTGCCGGCAAAAAATCCTAAATAGATTAAAAGCCAGTGGCTGGGGAAATGAAAAAAGAAAGTTGAAACGACGCCCACCACTGGCGCCAGGGCATCGAGGGTAATCATTAAAAAGGTTTTGCGCGTACTATTCCGATGAACAAGCATGAGCGAGCCGGTGTTTAAGCCATCGGCAAAATCATGGCCGATGACGGCAATAGCGACAACGATTCCAATGGCGTGGGAAATTTGGAAACCAATCCCAATGCCCACGCCGTCAAGAAATGAATGGCCGATTAAGGCCAAAGCCGAAAGAACACCAACCGAAGGATGCTTATGCTCTTTATAACTTCCTTCTTGGGCTTGGTGGATGAGCAAAGTTTTTTCTGCCAAATGCAAAAGCAATAAACCGGTAATTAAGGCGATCATGGGATAAACGCTGTCAAGATGAGTTTGATTAATTAATTTAAAAATCTCTGGAAAGATATCAAAAGCCACCAGTCCAATAATCACGCCGGCCGTAAAACCTAAAATAATATCAAAGCGATGTCTAAACCGAATACTAGTCAGACCACCCGTGAAAGTTGAGATAAAGCAAAAAAATCCGGCGACAATGGTATCAAACATATCTTTAATTTTAGCCGAAAATGCCGGTTAATTCAATTCTTTTAATCAAATTAGATGTTTTAATAATCTTATTTGATTTGACATACAGCTAATCGCAAGCCCCGCCCTTCAGGGCGAGGGATAAGTATTTTAGCTTGTTCCCATTGCCCGTCCGTATATACTGAGGGTATGAAGTATGACAGAACCTTTGTTTGGAAAAATGCCCATGCTCAACACCGCTTGGGTTATCATTTAGTTTTTACTCCCAAATATCGAAAAAAGGTAATGAGAGGTAAACTCGTCCAAAGACTCTCTGAACTATTCTACGAATGCGCCAAGGTAAACCAATGGTTTATCCATGAACTCAACATCAAGTACAATCACACCCACCTGATGATCCAATTACCACCAACCATTTCGGTCTCTAAGGCCGTTATGTATCTCAAGGGTGGAACCTCGCGGGTCATCAGAAAAGAATTTCCTGAGCTTCGGGAGTTTCTCTGGGGCGATAGTCTCTGGCAAGACGGCTATTTCATCGAAACGGTCGGTCGAATCGACGAGAAGAAAATGCGCCTTTATATCCAAGAACAATGGGAACAAGAGCCTCTAACAAGCCACGGCCTTTAGGCCGTGGATGTTGACAAAATGCTCTGATTTTTCTAAAATAAAATTAAGTTCTAAAAAAAGAACTAAGACAAGGAGGACAAATGTCTAAAGGTACGATCGGTCGATGGGCCTTTATCATCGGTTTAATCATCGCGGTTCTACTCGGTTTTGTGACGTTCACGTATGCGTCACTGGTTTTAGTCATCCTCGGTTTAATCGTGGGCTTTATGAACGTCTCGGAAAAAGAAGCAAACAAGTATCTGGTAGCCGTTATTGCTTTGATCCTGGTTGGGGTAGCCGGCTTGCAAGCTTTATCGGTTTTGGGTTCGCTTTACACTTGGTTCCAGACCGTTCTGACGAGCTTCATCACCTTCGCTGCGGCCTCGGCCGTCATTGTCGCCGTCAAAGTTTTGTTTGAAATTGGTGAGAACTAAAATTCGAAGGTCCCAATCAAAAAGAGCGCTCGGCGCTCTTTTTGATTTGAGAGGTTATTCCGGTTTGGCGGTAACAATTAGTCTTTTCTGAGCTGTCCCGACCGGTACACAAGTCATCAGACTTAACTCTTCCGAGTCTGTTTTTTTAGTAACGTCGACGTCGTTTGGTAAAACGGTTTTAATATCATTGACTTTATATTGGAACTCTTTTTGGTGATACCAAACATCAATTTCATCGCCCAGTTTAATATCTGGTAACTTAGCGAAAATTGTTTTGTAATTGCCCGGACTCCACCAATAAAAAGAAGAGTGACCGAAGATGAAAATATTGCCGCCTTGACCGGGTAAAGAGGAACCTTGCAGTTGAGCGACGCCATTTTCAAGCGCTTTATCGTAGGCGGTTTGATTATTGCCGTCGACATTGGCAATCACCGGCGCTTTTACTTTAATGATTGGGATGCTGAGCGAAAATTCGGAAATAACCGGGCTTGGGCTGGCCGTCGGTAAGTGAGTGGAAGGATAAATTTGTGCCGGGCGGTTTTGTAAATAAACCCAAGAAAAAAAACCAATCAGCCCTAAGCAGATAATTGCGCCAAAAATATAATTTCTTTGGATTCTCTTTTGACTTCTTTTTTGCATAAAATGATTCTACCACAAAACCGCATTTTTTAATAGGTTTCATAAGGGGTTGCTTGAAAATTAATTGACGTTTACAATTAGTTTACAATCAGTGAGGAGCCAATGATTAAAATTATGATTGTTTTTGGTACCCGGCCGGAAACGATAAAATTAGCGCCGGTGATCAAGGAGCTGAAAAAATATCCCAAAAAATTTGAAATCTTTATTTTGGTTTCGGGCCAACATAATCAAATGCTCGAGCCATTTTTGAGTTTTTATAAGATTAAACCGAATCAAAATTTAAAGATTATGACGAAGAATCAAAGCATTGGGCATATTTTTAGCGAGGTTTTTATTCAAAGTGGGAAAATTATTCAGAAGTTTAAACCGGACTATTTAATGGTCCAAGGTGACACAACTACCGCCGCGGCCGCCGCATGGGCCGCTTTTTTGGCCAAAGTTAAAATTGCTCATCTTGAAGCGGGTTTAAGAACTGGAGATTTTGCCGATCCCTACCCCGAAGAGGCCAATCGAGTCATAATCGATCGAATAAGCGATGCATTATTTGCGCCGACCAAATCGGCCATTAAAAATTTGGAAAGCGAAGGTATCGAAAAACAAAAAATTTTTTTGACTGGCAACACGGTTATTGATCATCTTAAAACATTTCAAGCTAAAAAAAAGTTCGATTGTAAAAAAATTATTTTATTGACTTTACATCGCCGTGAAAGTTTTGGTCAACCTTTGGAGAATGTTTTAAAAGCGATAGTAATCTTAGCCAAAAAATTTCCGAACTTTCAAATAGTCTTTCCTATTCATTTTAACCCCAACGTTAGAAAACCGGCCGAGCAGATTTTAGGTAATATTTCTAATGTTGATTTAATTGAGCCTTTAAGACATCTCTCCCTTTTAAAATTATTAAATAAATCATTTTTAGTTCTAACCGATTCTGGCGGCGTGATTGAGGAAGCGGCTTATTTGGGCAGACCCGTCTTGGTTTTGAGAGAAAAAACCGAAAGAATAGAATCGATCAAAAAAGGTGTCGCAATTTTAGTGGGTAGGGATGAAAAAAAAATCGTGTCGATGGCGAGTGAACTAATATTAGATCAGATGAAAAGAAAAAAAATGACTAAAAGAATATTTGATTATGGCTACGGTGATGCCGCTCGAAATGTTACTAAATACTTTTTAAATCTAAAATAATGAAAAATAACTTTCTAAAAATTCTCTATACGACGCCAATTTTGCACTACCCGCCGGAAAGTGGACCTTCTTTACGAGTAGAAAACTCAATTAAAGCCTTGTCCAAGATTTCCAATTTATATCTTTACAGTCGATCTTCGATTTATAACATCGGTGGGAAACGAGCCCTCGATTTTTATAAAATATACTCTAAAAACGTTTATTTTTCGCCCTTAAGTTCTTTTTATCTTCCCAATGTTTTTAACGTTTTTACCGAAAAAATTTTTCGAAAAAAAATTTTGCCAGTTAGAACCGAATCCGAGGAAATTTATCGAGATATTTTAAGAATTGCCGATAAAACTAGAGCAAATATAATCTGGCTAGGTTACGGCAATCTCTCTTATCCATTGTTGAAATATCTCAAACAAAATTCTTCTTATAAAGTCGTTCTTGATACTGATAGTGTTTGGTCAAGATTTGTGCTTCGGGGTTTACCTTTTGCCCAGAAAGAGAAAGAAAAAACTAAAATTATCAAAGCCGGGAAAGCAAAAGAGGCCGAGGAAATTTGGGGTGCTAAATTAGCTGATGTGACAACGGCCGTTTCAGAAGTTGACGCCAGTTACTATCGACAGTTTGTAAGAAAAAAAGATCAGGTGAAAATATTTTCTAATGTGATCGATCTCGAAACTTATCAATTAGGGTCGAAGAAAGAAAATAATAGATACCCCTCGCTTTTATTAAGCGGTACATTTTGGCCGGGGAGCCCGATGGAAGACGCGGCTCGTTGGTTTATTGATAAAGTATGGCCAGAAATTAAACATAAAATTCCCAAGATTAAACTTTATATAATCGGCAAAGGAAGTGATAAAGTTTTGAATTTGGTTGATGAAAAGCAGATTATTATTAAAGGCCAAGTTGAGTCTGTTTTACCTTACTTTTTTAATGCAAGTTTAATGGTTGTGCCATTAAGATTTGAGTCTGGAACTAGATTTAAAATACTGGAGGCTGGTGCATGTGGAATCCCGGTTGTTTCCACAACTTTGGGGGCAGAGGGTCTAAAATTAAAAAATAATATCGAGATTGAAATTGCCGATACGGTAAGGCAATTTGCTTCGAGCGTGATTTCTTTATTGCTATCGAAAGAAAAGTCACAAACTATTGCTACTAACTTAAAAAAGATCGTTAGACAAAATTATGATTTAAGAACGCTTGAACACCAAGGTTATGAAATAATAAAATCTTTATTATAATTTTTAATTTTATATCTTGACAGGATATTTAATTCTTCTTTGGTTAATTTCTCGTCTGGTCTAATAGAAAATTTGATAAACTTTTTCATTTCTTCTGGCATGTTGCTATAAGGATCAGTTTTTAAAAATTTCAAGTGTAGAAAAGATGGTTTATTTGCATTAAGGATTAAAAAAGGGTAGAACATTAAAGGGCTAAAGAGGTTTTCTAAAAAAGGAAATTTAGCGTTATAATAACTTATTCTCTTGGGAAATAAGCGGAGTTCTTTATAAGTTTCTTTATTTAAATAACTTATGTAACAGCCTGGGAAGACCTCACTTTCTGTCTCTTTGATCGTTTGAATTGCATGTCTTAGATCAGGGTAAATATTTTTTCCAAAATTTTTTATAAAAAAAATTCTTTTTGTTTTTTTGAATAGAGTTATTTCTCTTTGAAATCCTTTATTAGCGACCATATCGCCATCCCATTTTAAAATGTATGACTTAGAGCATTTGTTCATTGACCAGTTATAATAAGTTGCTAGGTGTTTTTTAGATTTCTTTTTGTTATCAATGTTTTTACTTTGGTTTCCTATTTTACTTACCCAATATGGGTAATTATACGCAAATATTTTTTGGGGATACTTTTTAATAAGTTTTTTAATAATTGTAGCCGTTTTATCACTGCTTAAGTTGTTAATTAGAATTATTTCATCAACAAAATTAATGATTGATTCTATAGATACATTTAAAAAATTTTCTTCATTTTTTATCCTAACCATAGCACTAATCTCTTTTGATCTGGGTTTAATAAATAGAAATAAAATTAAATAAGGAAGATATATAATAAAATACAGATAACTTGATAGGTAATCTTTGATTTGAGAATATCTATATTGTAGTCGTAATAAAAAATTCATCTTTCTGTTAATAATATTATAATAAATAAAATGAAAAAACCTCTTTTGGTGACCCTGGCCGATAAAAATTACCTTGAATACGCCAAGCAAATTTTCGCCAGTGCCTATTTTAACGCCGGTTGGAAAGGCGATTGTATGCTTTTAACGCATAATATTTCCGAACGTGATTTGAAATGGTTTCGTCAAAAAGGAATCAAAATTTATCATTGTGATCCGATAATTCTCCAAAAAACAATCGGGAGTAAAAAAATTGTTACATATAGTCGATTTTATCTTTTTAAAGAAAAGTTCAAGTGTTGGTCGCATGTGATTTATTTTGATGTTGATATAATAATTCGAGCATCTCTTGATAATTTGTTAAAAGTCAAAAGTTTTGCGGTGGCACCGCCTATTGTAGGCTCAAAATTGTCCGACTATTTTAACAATTCAAAAAAACTTTTGGATTATGACTTGAGTAGTGAAGTTTTTTGCGATGGATTTTTTGTATTCAATACAAATATTATTAGTTCCACTACTTTTAACGATTTGATTGATTTGGTTAAAAAGTTTGAGCCATTAGCCAAAAAAAATTGCGATGATCAAGGTTTCATGAATTTATTTTTTTATCAAAAATGGGAAAAGCTCTCGCCGATCTATCATATTTATATTGAAAATGGAAAAAATCAGTGGCGAATCGCCAATCAAGATATCCAGGGCATTGTCATTCATCTGATTGGGGGAAAAAAACCGTGGGAGCGGAATTCTGATTTTTTCAACGAATGGCAAAGTAACTATTTGAAAACAGATCTCATCGATCTTAAAAAAATTTCGGTTGGTAACAAGTGGTCACATATGAAAATATTGTTTCATTCTCATTATCTTAATTTCAAGGCATCAACTTGGTATGATTATGTTTGGCAAAAGTATTTTAAATTATTGAAATTTGTTGAGAAAAATTTTCCTCAATTTTTCAAAATGTTAAAAAGAGCTAAATTAAAAATATGCCGTGGTGTTTAAATGAAAAAAGCCGTTTTGGTAACATTGGCTGATAAAAAATATCTCGGATATGCTAAACAGGTCTTCGCTGGCGCCTATTTTAATGCCGGCTGGCAGGGAGATTATTTGCTTTTGGCTCATAATTGTTCAAAGAAAGATACCGAATGGTTTAGAAAAAAGGGGATTTTAGTGAGGTACTGTGCAAACATTATTAATCAGAAAGAGTTTGGTGGTGATCCGGCAGTGTATTTAAGCAGATGGTATTTATTTCAAAAAGAATTTAAGCGCTGGTCGCATATCGTTTATTTGGATGTAGATGTGATTATTAAAGCACCGTTGGCAAATTTGGTCCAGACTAAAGGTTTTTCGGCGGTTTCCAATATTTTTCCAAGAATCCATTGGTATTTTAAAGAAATATCTTTTCTTCGAAACGTTTATCCTTATGAGAAGACTTTTGCCAGCGGTGTTTTCGTCATTAACACATCAATTATCAACTCAAATTCGTTTAACGCAATTACGAAATTGGCAAAAAAACTTAACCCTTATCTAAAATCGATGGGCGAGGAAGGATTGTTAAATATTTTTTTCTACAAAAAATGGCACAAGCTGCCGAATATTTACAATCTTTTTGTTGATAAAAACGAAAATTATTGGAAAATTAATCCACTCAAAGTTCATACGATTATTATTCATTCAATTGGTTCAATGAAACCATGGGATCGGAAGAGTATTTTGTATGACGAATGGCAAAACATCGCTCAAAAGGCTGATAAAATTTCCTTGAACCGCCGGATTTCAAAAAAAGAATGGTCAAAATTTAAAATTTTTTTCTATGCCAGTTTCCTTGAAATTAAAGGATTTTTTTTACGAAAAGACATTTACGAGTGGCAATTCGATCTTTTTTATTATGCTGTAATGGATATTGTGATGCTAAGATTTCCAAAATTTTTTAAGTTACTTAAAAAAACTAAAGCCCGGATAAAAAAATTTAACAATGTATAAAAGAAATGTTTTAGTTACTTTAGCTAACAAAAAATATTTAAAATATGCCAAACAATTTTTTGCCGGCGCTTATTTCAACGCCGGCTGGCACGGCGATTATCTTTTACTTGCTCACGAATGTAACGAAAAAGACACGGAATGGTTTAAAAAAAAAGGTATTATTGTAAAAGATTGTAAGACGATCTTTAATCACAAAATGGCTTTTACTAATCATTCGATCATCAGTAAATTTTATTTGTTTACAGATTATTTTAAAAAATGGGACAAGGTTATTTATTATGATGCTGATGTGATTATTAGATCATCGTTAGACAAATTGATAAAAGTAAAGGGTTTAGGAGCATTAAATAACTGTTTTAACGAAAAAATTTTAGATGAATTAATCTCCAAAGAACAAGCAAAAAAACATGGTGTGGACAATGTTGAATACAATAATTTATTCAATAGCTTGAAAAGTAATTTTGATTTCAAAAAAAATTCCTTTGGTGCTGGGATGCTGGCTTTTAATACTGGGATAATCGAAAAAACCACCTTTTCTAAATTAACTCAACTTGTCAGAAAGTATTCGCGTATTGGAAGAAATGCGGATCAATTAGCTTTGAATTTGTATTTCTATAAACGGTGGCAAAAATTGTCTTCGGTCTATGATATTTACATTTATAACAATCAAAGCCAATGGAGGATTACTGCCGCAAAGACCAGAGGAATAGTGCTACATTTTCCAGGAACAATAAAACCATGGTCGAACATAAGTGTTTTCAATAAAGAATGGCTTAAGAATACTGAAAAAGTCGAGAATATTGATTTGAATAATATTCCCGTAGCTGAAAAATGGTCAAACTTTGACATTATAATTTATGATTTCTATTTACGACTGAGGGGACGAAGGATGCTAAAAAGTTTGGCTGAAAGAATTATTTTTTTAATAGCTCGATCATATTATTCGTTAGTTCATTTTGTTGAAAAAACGTCTCCAATTTTTTTCTCAATTTTAAAAGTTAACAAAATGAAATTGTTAAATATAATTAAAAATTCTAAATGAAGAAAGTACTTTTAGTCACATTGGCCGATAAAAATTACCTTGAGTACGCAAAGCAGGTTTTCGCCAGTGCCTATTTTAGTGCTGGCTGGAAAGGCGACTACATGCTTTTAGCCTATAATTGTACTCAAAAAGATACCGAATGGTTTAGAAAAAAAGGCATTTTAGTGAAACAGTTTCAACCGTTTTTTCGCCAGCCCGTGGCAATGACGCCTTTATCGTACATGACAAGATTGTATTTATTCACACTGGAATTTAAAAAATGGTCACACGTTATTTATGTAGATGCAGATATTATAATTCGCGCTTCGCTGGATAATTTGACCCAAATAAAAGGTTTTGCCTCGGTCGATGATATCTTGCATGGAAAATTGAAATCAGAGTTAATTGGTCAAAAAGAAGCCCGATATAATCGCGGCATATCTAAAGAACTATATAAACAATTAAGGAAATCCCTTTCAAAAAAATATGATCTCGAAAAAAATAAATTTTGCGCCGGTTTTTTTGCTTTTAATTCCGATATAATTAATGAAAATTCGTTCAAAGATATAATCAAAATAATTAAAAAATATCATTGGATTGCAACTAATGCTGATCAATTTGCGTTAAACGTTTATTTTAATCGAAAACAAGAAAGTCTGCCATCAGTTTATGATATTTATATATTAAATGGCTGGAACCAATGGAATCTTAAGCCAGATAAAATAGATGGTATTATTTTACACTTTCTTGGTCAAGATAAACCCTGGTTAGAAAATAATATTTTTTATCAAGAATGGGAAAATAATTATCTAAAAGCAAACCGTATAAATTTAAAAAAAATACCCGAAGGTAAAAAATGGTCTAAAAATAAAATTCAAAGTTTTACTCACTTTTTACAAAAACGAGAAACAAGATTAAATTTTAAAGCAATTTGGTATTTTTATCGACTCGATCAAGTTTATTTTACAATTTTACATTATGTCGAAAGAACTTTTCCTTTATTTTTTAAAATCTTAAAAACGACTAAAGCCAGGTTTTATTCAAAATGATTAAAAAATCTCTTTTAGTCACACTTGCTGATAAAAACTACCTTGAATATGCAAAGCAGGTTTTCGCCGGCGCCTATTTTAATGCTGGCTGGCAAGGGGATTATATGCTTTTGGCTCACGATATTCCAGAAATTAAACTAAAGTGGTTTCGCCAAAAAGGAATTTTAATTAAACATTGTAAACCTCTATTTAAGAAGAAAATGATGGGGTTGATGCCGGCCGTGTATTCGAGTAAGTTTTATGTATTTCAAACGAGTTTTAAAAAATGGAGTCATATTATTTATCTAGATACTGATATTATTATTCGAACATCGTTAAAATATTTAACCGAAGTTAAGGGATTTGCTTCAGTTGAAAGTACTTACAGCACTCGCTTTAAGTCTGAATTTAAAAATTATAAAGATATTTTAAATATTAATCCAATGGCTAAAACTTTTTCAGCCGGTTTTTTTGTTTTCAACACCGATATTATTGATCAAAAAACATTCAACCATTTAGTAAAGCTGGCTAAAAAATATGAGAAATTTTCAACCACCGGCGACCAAGCAATTTTTAACCTCTTTTTTTATTCCCGATGGGAAAAACTCCCGCTGGTTTACGATGTTTACACTACTGAAGAAAATCAATGGAGGATAGAGCCAGATAAAATTAAAGGAATCATCATTCATACCACAAGTCCGAACGGAAGAAAACCATGGGATCAAAAAAGCTGCTTTTATCAGGAATGGTATAACAATTTATATAAAGCAGACAAAATAAATCTAAAAAAAATTCCGATGGTCGCGGACTGGTCCGAATCTGAAATAGAAAGGTACTCAAAATTTTTATCTGACAAATTATTTTTCTGGGGACCATTTGATTTATTAAACTGGCATTTAGAACAGAGTTATTATAATGTGATATTCTTTTTTGAAAAACGGTTTCCTGAATTTTTTCGATATTTTAAAAGCTTAAAAAAGAAGATTAAAAATAAACAATGAAAAAAAAAGCTCTCTTTGTTACCTTAGCTGATAAAAACTACCTTGAATATGCAAAGCAGGTTTTCGCCGGCGCCTATTTTAATGCTGGCTGGCAAGGGGATTATATGCTTTTGGCTCACGATTGTACCCAAAAAGATACCCAATGGTTTCAAAAAAAGAAGATTCTTGTAAAACATTACAAGCCAATATATCAAAATCAAATTGCTGATACACCACCGGTAATTATTAGCAAGTTATATTTATTTACTCCTGAATTTAAAAAGTGGTCTCACATTATTTATTATGACGTGGACATTATTATAAGAACATCTTTGGAAAGATTATTAGGAGTTAAAGGATTTGCTTCGGTGGAAGATGTATACTTTTCAAGATTAGAGAGCGAGATTGTTCAAAAAGGAAAAATAATTTCCAGAGGAATTAGTATTGCAGAATTTAAAAAACTAAAATTGAATCTTAAACACAAATATGATTTTAATGATCATAATTTCGGGGCGGGAATGTTTGTTTTAAACACTAATTTAATTAAAAATGAAACTTTTTATGAAATAAAAAAAATAATTGATGATTATCATAAAATAGCCGCTAATGCCGATGAATTCGCGTTGAATATGTATTTTTATAAAAATTGGAGGCATCTTTCTCCGATTTATGATGTTTATGTGAATACGAACGGGAAAAATCAGTGGAATTTACCTTTGGGGAATATTGAAGGAATGGTGATGCATATTATTGGTCCAGTAAAACCTTGGAATAAGAAATGTGTTTTTTATAAAGAATGGGAAGAAATGTATGGTAAGTCTGATCAAATCGATCTTAAAAACGTTCTTTCTGGTAAAAAATGGAATATATTTAAAAAAATATATTGGAGTTATAAATATAAGACTAGAAATATTATATATAATGTCGGTTTAAAATATTATTTACAAAATATCTTTTATTATCATTGGCGACAAATTTATTATAGAATTGTAATTTATTTTGAAAATAAATATCCCAAAAAATTTAAGATTGTCAAAAATATTAAGAAAGAGATTACGGGACTATTTCGATAATTATTTAGAAACCAAATAATTCATCAATTTTTGATTTAGTTTGAGAGAAATTTAATTTATTATAATAATATCGATTAATTAAGTTATTAGTAATAAACATTTTGCATATATTTATTAATTTACCTGTGAATGATTTGTCGTCAACAACTCTCTTTTTTAAGAGTGGCACAATTAGTTGTTTAGCTCTTTGTATATTAATGAATCCATATTTTATTTTTAATAAAACACTAGCGATATCAGCTTCGATATTTTTTTGCGATGATAAGCTATCACGGTGGTATCGAAAATAATATAAATATTTATTTAGATGTGATAATTGAAATTGTTTTGAAGTTCTAATCCAATAATCATAATCCTCGACCAGTTCTAACTCGGGATCATATTTACCAATAACATTTTTAATTTTATTTGAATATAAGAAACAAGGTCCGACACAATTATTTTTTTTAAGGTTACATACATCAGGATGATTAACTTTAATCTTTTTATAATTAAATTCATCTAAAAATATGTAATCCGCGTGCACAAAGTCTGATTTACTAATTATGAGATACTCAAGCATATCTTTAATTGCTTTTCTTTCATAAAAATTATCATCTGAAGTCCAGGTAAAATATTTGCCTTTAGTGTGTCGGAAACCAGAATTTAAACTTTTTGGTATCCCTAAAGTATTTTTATGATGTACAAGCCTTATTCTATTATCTTTAAAGGAATTAACTATCCCGATGGTATTGTCTTTTGAGCCATCATTTACAATAATTAGCTCTATATTTTTGTAAGTCTGGTTAAGACAACTTTGAATGGATTGCCTAAGATATTTTTCGCCATTATAAGTTGGTAGAACAATGCTTACAAGCGGATATTTTTTTAAAATTTTCTTGTTCATTTATTTCCAATCGTAAATAAAAGGTAACCTTGGTTTAATTTATTTAAAGTATCCGGACTGATTGATTGATAAATCGATTCAATCATCTTCTTTTCTTGTGGTTTTAGAAAATTTAAAGCATGGTAAGTATCGATGGAAAACTCCCTGATATTTTTTAATCCCACCTTGCGGTAGAAATTGATGAGACTTTTTTGGGGAAACTCTTGGCCATAAGGCCAAGATCCTTCTTTTTCCATTCTTGATTTGCCAATTGTATAAAAAATTGAGTGAGCATTGGGCACGAGGCTAATTACCCCTTTTTTAGCAACGCGTTTCATTTCTTTGAGCATTTTAATAATCTGAGAATCGTGGAAATGTTCAAGCAACCCGCTGCTAAAAACCCAATCGACCACTTCATTTTTCATGGGCAATCTTTTTCTCACATCGGCCAAAATGAAATTGCCCTTGAGCCCAAGGATCGAGAAAGTTTTTTTAGAAAAGTCTAGATTTTTTTTAGAAAAGTCTATGAGAAAGGAGATTCGGGAATTCACCGCTAAAATTGCCGATAACTGACCTGTACCGCTGCCAAGCTCTAAAATTTTTTCGCGTGGCTTGGTGTTTTCGAGAATTGGCAAGATCCAGCTGGGACAATGACCCGATTTTATTTCAGCGGCAATTTTTTTGGGGGTCGAGCTGCCTACAATTTCTGTCCAAGTATTCCTTGAAAGTGCTTTGCCCTTTTTGTCTACTTTGTCCAAAAACATATTTTGATTCCTTCGGCTTATCGCGTCTAAAAAAAAATTTGCGGCCCAACTGATTTCTTCATTGGGAAAATATTTAGCTCCTAAACCATAGCTGCCAAAAAATCCGCCTGATTTATTTTGGACGGATATTAGCCAGTCAATTGCCGAATTTGCTTCTTCGATAAAGCCCATTTTGTAACCGATAACGGCAAATTGGGCCGTACCGGCGCTGCAGGACCACCATGAGTTGCGATAGGCAGGAATGGCACCGTTTCTTTTTTGTGTTAAAAATATTTTTTCGACAGCATGACCAACAAATTTTTTTTCACCCATTTCAATAAATCCGTCAATGATGTACGCATAAAAATGTGAAAGAAGGTTAAACTCTAAAATTCCCGCTTGATTTTTATAATATTTGAGTGATTTTTGAGCGGCGAGTTTTATTTTTTCTTTTTTAAACATTTGAGCCGATTCAAAAAGAGGGGGCAAGACATAAACGCAAACCCTGTCCGATATTGATCGATTATACATCGGCGGAAATCGGCCGTTTCTTTTCATCGATCTCACTAAGTATTCAGCGGTTTTATGAGCATATATTTTGTATTTTGACCATCGATGTGAAGCGGCGAGTAATCCTCTCAGCGCCTGGCCCGAGTCGAAAATATATTCTTTTTTATCAATACCAAGGAAGGAACCGTTTTTTTGCTGGACTCTACATAAAAAATCCGCGTAGTCGAACGCCAAATTATGTTCACCCGCCTGCATTAGCGTGGGAATTAAATAACCGGTTACCTCCGGGTAAGACAATTTTGATTGATTACTAACAACGATTCCTTTACCGGGTAGGCTATTAGCTCTTATCCAACTTAATGCTTTATTGTAGTTAGAATAAATTTTATTACTCATCAAGTTAAGGCTTGTTTAATTATTGATAACATTGATTGCAAGAGTTTTTTCTGAAAAATATAAAGTATAATTGTATAGGTAAAAACTGCCAGGATTATTGTTAATATTAAATTAAGAAATCCCGCAAAGTTGTTGTATATAAGGAAATGTTTGATTATTAACAAAACCGCACTCATAACAGCAGTACCTAAAATTGGATATTTTAAAGCGTTGATATAAAATGTTATTTTAATTTTTAAAACTTTATTGATGACAATCATAAATATAAGCATATCAATAAGCATTATCAAGATTGTCGATAAGGCAAAAATACGAATGCCGTATCTGATTGTAATAAGATAAAAAGGAACAAAATAGAACATTCCGATTATGCCAAGTTTTACATTAATATCTGCTCGACCCATGGCTCTCAAAGCCTCGGGCATAGCTACCAACAAAAAACCGAAAGCAGCGCGAATTCCGAGAATCGCAATTATTGTTTCGATGCCCAACCATCTTTGACCAAAAAAATATGTTGATAACGGTTGGGCTAAAAGCGAGATGGCAATACCGAGAGGAAATGAAATAGTACCGATTAATTGGGTTATTTTCATAATAAGATTTCGTAATTTTGGTTGATCGGATCTAACTTTAGAAAAGAGAGCGTAGCTGACAGGTATACTATGACCAATGGCGATGCCAAAAAATAAATTCAAAACAGAAAAAGCGGTTTGATATAATCCTAAAGTCTGAGTTCCGAGATAATGACCAACAATGACAAATTCTCCGTAAGGGAAAAACCACAATAATATATTTTCCGATATGATCCAAAAATTTGAGCGGATAAGACTTTTAGCAATGTTAAATTTGAAGTTAAGTTTCGGCCTCCATCCAGAAACATAAAATATGTAAAGAAAATTAATCAAGGAACTAACTAAATTGCCGATGACAAAAGACCAGATACCATAACCTAATAGAGCCAAGGGGATTGTAACTAAACCTGGAATTATGAGTGATAAACCACCAGAAATAAAGATTTTGTTAAATTTGAAATTACGTTGTAAATTGGCTGAAAAGACTGCTCCTGGTAGGAAACTGTCCAAGGCCAAAATTCTCATTAAGGTTTTTACAATGGGTGTATGGTAAAAATTCGCTACAAGAGGAGACAATATAAAAATTATTAAATATAAAAAGACAGAAAAGCTGATTAATGCCCAGAAGGCCGTATCGGCCGATTTTAAAAATTTTTTTTTATCCATTCTGATTAAAGCTTTAGTGATACCTAGATCGGCAAAAGTTTCTAAGAGCAAAAAAATTGCCATTACTGCCCCAAAGATTCCAAAAATATCAGGAGATAATATTCTGACTAAAATTAAGGTGATAAAAGGGCTAATTAGTCGATTAGCTAATTCTCCTAAAAAAGACCATCGAACTGATTTTATTGCCTTTCGAATATATTTATCAGGCATAGGTGGATTAATTTTCTCGATGTATGGTATAAGTAAACTGTTTTAAGATATCAAAAATATATCTAAATCATAAATGGGCGAAGATTAAAATGCAAAAGCAAAATAAAAAAATCGGTTTAATCATTTTTTGGTATCCGCTCGGGGTTTCACCGACCCTTATTAATTTAGTAAACTCTTTGGCGGTAAAGAAGTGCGATGTGGAAATATTTATTGATAGTCTAAGTTTTCGTTGGGCACCGATAAAATTTAAAAATAAAAAAATTAAAATCCATCTGGTCCCGGGTATTCCCGAACCTGGCTCGGCGGCTGGCTTATGGCATACTTTTAAAGTTTTGAAAGGATTTAATGATTTTTGTCGTTATCTTGGCGAGCAAATCAGTGAGGATTTTTCTTTTATTATCGGTGCCGATACTTTCGGCATTATTGCCTCAGAAAGAATTTCTAAAGCAAAAAAAATTCCTCTAATTTATTTTAATTTGGAGTTATTACTTTCTAATGAGTGCAAATCTTTCAAAGATAAAATGATTAAATTTTATGAAAGAAAGGCCAGCCGCGCCGCCAGCCTAATCATTATTCAAGACAAAAACCGCGCTAAATATTTAATCCGCGATAATGACCTTAATAAAAGTAAAATTGTTTATTTGCCGGTCGCCGGTTTAAATATTTATCAAAAAAAGGGTGATTATCTGCGAAAAAAATTTCAAATTCCTAAAAATAAAAAAATTATTTTATATGCTGGCGAAATGGCACCCTGGGCAAGGTGTGAAGAAATTGTCCAGGCGGCTCAAAAGTGGCCAGACCAGTATATTTTAGTTATGCATGCTTCGAGAATAACCAGCGAAGTAAATGATTATTTAAGAAAATTACGAAAAGCGGATTACGACAAAAAGGTAATTTTTTCTCTCGAGCCGGTTCCTTGGGCCAGCGTGCCAAAACTCCTTTCCTCGGCTGACATCGGCTTGGCCTTTTATAAAAATCTTGGCCGAAATTTTACGGAAATCGGTTTTGCCTCGGGAAAATTAGCCTCATATCTGCAGGTCGGCTTACCTGTCATTACGAGCGATTATCCCAGCTTAAGAAAAATTATCGATCAGTATCAGTGTGGAAAGTATTCCAATGATGCCAATAATATTGTTAAACTAATTAGTGAAATCTTTGAGAAATATTCATATTTTTATCGGAATGCCCGGCGTTGTTTTATAGAAAAATACGAAATGAAAGATTATTTCGATAAAGTTTATAATCGATTAGAGGTAATTGAAATTGAAGAATATTAAAGAAATAAAAAATTCTAAAGGGGAAATATTAGCGCTAATTACTAGAGAAAAGCTTGATAATAAAGGGGTCAATTTTATTACCAATGCCAAACTGCCGTTCCAAATGGCGGTAAGTAATTATTTACCTAAAACTAAAATTCCACCACATGTTCATGTGACCAAACGGATTATGGTCAACCAAAGTTTGGAAATGATTCATATCGATCAAGGCAAAGCCATTTTTACAATTTTTGACGAAAAAAGAAAACCCATTAAAAAAGTAGTTTTAAATTCCGGCGATACTATTTTATTAATCGCTGGCGGGCACAGCATTCGATACACTAAAAAAACCAAAATTATCGAAATCAAACAAGGTCCCTATTTTGGCAAAGGCAATGATAAAATAATCTTCGAAGCCTGACATTTCTTAATATAGAGCCAGATGTTTTAAATCGACAAGGAAGATTTATGATACCAGTTTCTGAACCGTTCATCGATAATAAAGAATTACAATACATTAGTGAAGCGATAAAAAGTGGCTGGATTTCCTCGAAAGGAAAATTTGTTGATAAATTCGAGGAGAAATTTGCTCAATATTGTGGTGCCAAATATGCGGTAACGGCGAGCAGCGGAACAGCGGCGTTACATTTGACCTTATTATCGCTTGGAGTAAAACCAGGTGATGAAATAATTATTCCAACCTTTACGATGATCGCCACGGCTTTCGCCGTGGTTTATTGCGGCGCCAAACCGATTTTGGTTGATGCCGAGTCGGAAACTTTTAATATTGATCCAAAAAAAATCGAAGCAAAAATTACCAAGAAAACGAAAGCGATTATTGTCGTTCATCTTTATGGTCAACCTTGCGAGATGGACCCAATCTTAAAAATCGCCAAGAAGCATCGATTAGCTGTGATTGAAGACGCGGCCGAGGCACATGGCGCCGAGTATAAAGGCAAAAAGGTGGGGAATTTGGGTGAAGCGGGCTGTTTTAGTTTTTATGGCAATAAAATTATTACGACCGGCGAGGGGGGAATGATAGTGACAAACAATAAAAAACTTGCCGAGCGAGCCAAAATATTAAAGAATATGGCTTTTGGCCAAGGCGTTCACAAGTTCGAGCACTTGGCAATCGGCTATAATTACCGTTTCACCAACATCCAGGCAGCTATCGGCCTGGCTCAACTCGAAAGAATCAAAAAAATTATTGCCCTAAAAAGAAAAATCGCCAATCAATATCAAAAAAATCTTAGTCGAATCAAAGAAATAGTTTTGCCAGTTAAAAAAAATTGGGGCGAAAGTGTCTATTGGATGTATGCAATTATGCTGACTAAAGAATTTGGCATCAGTCGTAATAAGCTAATTGACTTGTTGGCTGGCAAGGGTATCGAGACGAGACCGTTTTTTGTACCGATTCATCTTCAACCGGTTTTCAAAAAGCAAGGCTTATTTCGGAACGAAAAATATCCAGTGGCCGAAAAAATCAGTCAAGCGGGTTTATACTTACCATCTTCACCCAGGCTAAAGCTAAAAGGTATCGAATTTATTTCTTCGACAATTACTGAAATCGGTCGGAATTTAAAAAAATGAAAAAAAGAATTCTCATTTTAAACTGGTGGGATATTAAAAATCCTTTAGCGGGTGGGGCGGAAGTTTATTTGGATGAAGTTTTTTCAAGATTGGCTAAAAAAAATTATGAAATAACTTTGCTTTGTTGCCGCTATCCGGGCGGCCAGCGAGAAGAAACCGTCCACGGCGTTAAAATTATCAGAATAAGTTCAGCAAAATTGATCAATCTCACTTCGTTTTTTTGGTATTTAAAACATCGAAAAAAATTCGATATCGTCATTGATTTTACCAACAAAATTCTTTATTTAACTCCATTTTACCTTTGGTCAAAGCCGCATATCGGGATTGCTTTGGACGTTTTTGACAAGATTCTTGTTGAAGAATTTGGGATTTTGGGATATTTTTTGGCTTTTTTAGAAAGGACTCTTTTTATTTTTTATCGTAAGGTTAATTTTGTTTCGATTTCGGTTTCGACTAAACAAGATTTAATTAAAATTGGTATCCCTTCTAATAAAATCAAAGTCATTTATCCGGGGATGTCATTTGATTTAATTTCGAAAATTTCTCAATCAAAAGAGCCTTTAATTGTTTATCTTGGGCGTTTAAAAAAATATAAACGGGTAGATGTTTTACTCCGGGTTTTCCAAAATATTGCCAAGTTGATTAAAAAAACTCGCTTGGTTATAATCGGAACAGGTGAGGAGGAAATAAATTTAAAGAAATTCACCCAAAGATTAGGTCTGGGAAAATCCGTTTCTTTTTTGGGCTATGTCAACGAAAAGGAAAAAGCCGATTGGCTCAAGAAGGCCTGGGTGATGGTCCAGCCGTCCATCAAGGAAGGTTGGGGATTGACAGTGATTGAAGCCGGGGTGCAGAAAACGCCGACGGTGGCGGCCAATGTTCCTGGCTTGCGAGAGACGGTTATTGATAATAAAACCGGTTGGCTTTTTGATGAAAATGACCTTAAAGGTTTTAAAGAAAAGTTAATTCGAGCTCTGTCGAATCAGAAGGAAAGAGAAAAGTTTGGCCAAAACGCGTTTGAGTTTGCAAAAAAATTTAGCTGGGAGAAAAACGCTCGCGAACTCCGAGCAGAAATCGATCGGGTTACCAGAAAAAATAAATAATTTTTTTGCCCAAAAAACTTGGATTGTCGCGACGATAATTTTTCTGATTGCCCTTTCTTTGAGATTGATCGCCGCTTTTAAAATGGCCTGGAGACCTGATGAAATTGTTTACGTTGATTGGATTGGTAGCTGGTTCGCGAGTCATTTTTGGGGATATTTTTTCCAGTTTTTTCACAACATTTATCCGCCCCAGTCACCGCAGTTTGGCAATCCGCCTTTAGCGATGTGGCTTATGACTTTGGGAATTTGGCTGGCCAAAAAATTTGGTTTTTCGATGCTCCTTGGCGCCCGGTTAATCAATGCCTTAATTGGTTCTTTTACGGCCGTATATTTATTTTGGTTTGGTCGCAAGTGGTTTTCTCTGACAGCCGGCATATTGGCGGCCTTATTTTTTTCGCTAGTACCAGTAATGGTCACCAATAACGGCACCGCTTATTTAGAGACCTTGCTGGCTTTATTAATCCTAATTTCGCTCGAACTAACTTTGCGATATTTTCAAAAGCAAAACAATCGTCTCTTGTATTTTTTGGGGCTAGTCTTGGGCTTAGCCTTTTTGACTAAATTTGTTGTGATTCCCTACATTGTCACTTTATTGGTTCTGATTCCCGTTTTTAGCAAACGTCACTCAAAATTTTGGCGCGGCTATTTTCTGGCTGTTGCTATTATGGCAGCTACACCATTCGTTCTTTGGGCCGGCATGAGAGATCCTCAACATTTAGCCAGTCTTTTTGCGAGTTTTAAAACCCAAAATAACGCGTCATACCCTCGAAATTATTCATATCCGGTCACTCAATATTATTATTTAATGCTCGTCGGGATTCTTTCTCCGATTATCAGTTTTGGCGCGCTCGTCGGTATTTTTTATGTGATTAAAAATTCGATTCAAAATTATTGGCAACAAAATAAGAATCTTATTTTAATTATCGTGACGGCGATCGTTTATCTTAGTTATAATGGCATTTTTACTCACTATGGCGATTCACATCAACTCGTTCCGATTTTATCGTTGATTTTTATCTTGGCCGCTTACGGTTTGGACTTACTGATTCGTTACCTTCCCAATATTTATTGGAAAGCGGTCAGTTTGGTGATCATTATCTTGATCTTAATTTTACCGCTCATTTATTGGTCGCCGGAGTTCTGGGGTTTTTATAGCAGCTCAATCGTCGGCGGCACCAAAAAAGCTTTCGCCGCTTTTAATTTAGGGGCAGGGGGAGAGGGTACACCGGAGATAGCCAAATATATTGATGCGAACACTCCCAAAGATTCAAGATTGGCAGTGGTTGCTTACGATTGGTTGTTGCCCAAATATATCGAAAACCGCAACGTGACGTCGCTATTTTTGCAAGAAGGAGTTGTCGGGGCGATGGCGCGTGGCGCCGATTATATCGTCATGCCGACGGCTTTTATGGGTGGCACTGGCAATAAAACGGCGGCAGATTTGGCGAATCTAAAACCTATTTATACCTACACTTCTAAAAATCTTCCGATCATTAGTTTGTATCCAGTCGATTATTCTAAGCTTGAGTCGAACGGTCAACCGACGATGGCGCCGGGTCAAAATTGGCAGATGCGGAGTTGGAACAACACACCCACTTTTAAAAAGGACAATAACGAACTATCGGTCGAATATAATTTCACCCAGACTTTTTCTGATTACGATCCGAGCGATTCGCGAGTTCTCCTGCAAGATGCGGATGAATTTTCTCTAAAAAGTACCGAAGGGCTCTACACGGAGGTTTTCGGCGACGGCAATAACAAACTGCTGTCAGTTCTTTTAATGGGTGATGATAAAAGTTATTTTGAGTTTGATTTGATTTGTGATTGGCGTGGCTGGAAGAAAGTTTATATCGCGCCCTCGATGTTTCAGTTTTATCCCTCCAATCCCGCGCTTTCAGCCGAACCTAATTTCAACCAAAATTATAGCCTTTATTTTGGCTTTCTTTCAAGAACGCCAATGAAAGGCACCATCAAATTTAGAAATATCCACTTAGCGATTGTGCCTTCAAAAAGTGATTAATGGGTGGAAAAATCTTTGATGGAGATAGATCCCGACATTTCAGTGACAGCGCCAATCGAAATCTTAAAATCATCATAATTGACCAATGACATTTTTGAGCCAATGATCTCGGCGTCTGAGAACTTAAACGAAACGGTTTGCCAACCGGTCCAATCAACGATTTTTGAAAAACGTAAGTAGTCTCCAGTTTCGCGGTTGAGAAAATCAAAATAAATTGTCTCATTCTTATTATCGCCCAATATATTGAACGAAAAACTTTTCGTATCCTCCGGTGCCGGAAAACCATTAAAATAGACGTAAACCCATTCACCGTCTTTGATCTTATAATTTAAATCTACTTGCTTTCCTTTGACATCGGCACTTAAGTTGTTGCTTTTCGATGAGGTTACAACATAAAAGCTATTACTAAATGAACCATCAAGGGTGCTAAGGCGCTGATCGTGATAGAATTTCTCTAAAAGATTGTATTTATCGGTACGGTTTTCGATAATACTGCCAGTAAATATAAGGGCGATGTTTTGGTTTTGAGGCGGCGGATTTTGGGCTTTGCCTAAAGACAAAACCAATGATTGAGGTAAAATAATCGTTCTGATTTCGGCAGTTGAACCGCAGGTTTTTTTCACCATATTTTCTAAACCGTTGTTGAAATTAAAAACCTGGGAATCGTAGACAAAGGCAGGAAAGTTGACAAACAAACCGGTTTTGTCGGGTGTTAATTCCGGGCAATATGGTCTGATTTGACTTTCGACCAGGTTGGCTTGTTGGTTGGCGATGCTCCACTGGTCCAAGCGCCAGTTGATTAATAAATAAGATTCTGTCAGCCAACCAGCGATAAATAACAGAAAGATGATTAATTGGATTCTTTGACCGAAGAAAGCGGTAAGCTGCCAGAGAAGGTAAGTAATTAAGCCGGCAGAGGCAAAAGAGCCGATATAAAGATATTTTTCCTGGTACCCAAAGGGGGAGAAAAAGGCGTAGGGAATTCCGAAAAGTAAAATAGTAAAAACAAAAAATGCTGCCGGTTTAAATTTAGTTTTAATCATTGCTATGCTTAAGGCGATCAAACCGGTCAAAAGCCAAATGCCTTTTCGAATATTGAAAGCGATCAGCGGTTGCCCTTGATATTTGAAAGGAAAATAACCGGCTAAAATATTTAAATAAGTATTGAAACCCTGCTGGAGACTGACGCGATGATAACCGATTTTGGAAAAGTAGAGAACTGAGGACGAGGTCAAAGCGGAAAATCCCAAATAAATGACCGCCAGCAAAATAAAAGGCCAATTTTCGATTAACCATTTTTTTGAATTTTTAATCGTGAGCGGCTGGTAAAAAATGAAGGTGGTCAGAGTTAAGATAATCGGCAAAATAATAGCCGATTCTTTGCAGAGTAAACTCAAAAAGAAAAAGAGAAAACTGAGCCAAAAATATTTCCTTTTTTTCTCCTCAAGATATTTAAGGTAAAACAAGAGCGATGATAATATCAAGGTAACTAAAACGACTTCCAACATAAAGACCATATTGTTGAATTCTTGGGGATTGCGATAAAAGAAAGCAAAAATAGCGGCGGCCAGAATTGCCATCAAATCGTTTTTTAAAAGTTTTTTGACTAGGGCAAAAACTAATACAATATTGACAAGGTGAAATAGAAAAAAGAAAGCTCTGATAATGGGGGCAGAAAGGTGAGTGATATGAATAAGCCAATAAACCGCTCCTTGAATCGGCAGCCACCGGTAGCCGGAAAAGGGGTTAAGATAAACATGGTAATCATAGATTAGGTCGAAATCGTCGGAAAGAAATCCGAAATGAAAAATGCGCCAATAAGTAAGCACCGTCAAAAGACAGATCAAAAACAAGGCCCAATAGTACCATCGAATTTTCTTTAATCGTTTTATCATTTAACTTATTCTACCAATATTTGCATTCGATTAAATACGCATTAAGATAAAACCAAGATGAAAATTTTGCAATTAGATTTTGATGATTTGAAAAATCCCATCGGCGGCGGGCAGGCGAGATTAACTTATGAGTTTAATCGGCGGCTGGCCCGAAACCACGAAATTACGGTGGTCACCGGCCGGTTCCCAGGAACCAGAGACGAAATCATCGATAAAATAAAATACATTCGCATCGGCGCCCGAAGTTTTCCTTGGAATTTTTTAAGCTTTATTTGGCAGGCACCGGATGTGATTAGAAGAATTCCACACGATATTTTAATTGAAAGTTTTACGCCGCCGGTTTCAACCGCCTTTACTCCTTTATTTACGAAAAAACCGGTCGTCGGTATGGTCCATTGGCTTTTTGCCCGTGAGATGTCTCAAAAATATAAACTGCCGTTTTATTGGTGGGAGTCGTGGGGCTTAAGGTATTATCAAAACTTTGTTGTCTCGACCGAGGGTTATCGAAAAAAAATTCTCGCCCAAAATCCTCGCGCCAAAGTTTTAGTCAGTTTTCCGGCGATCGATTTGCCTCGGAAAATTCAGTCGAAAGAAAAAGATTACATTTTGTTTTTGGGCCGAATTGATCTTCATCAAAAAGGTTTGGACTTGCTGATTAAATCTTTTGACCAAATAGCCGATAAAGTTTCGACCAAACTCGTTATCGCCGGTGGGGGCAAAGATGAAAACAAGTTATTACGATTAATTTCGAAGGCGAAAAATCACACAAAAATAGAATTTGTGGGTCAGTACGATTCAAAAAAACGCCAAGAACTTTTGGGTGGCTCTATATTTGTTTGTTTGCCCTCGCGTTATGAAATGGCCCCGTTGGTGGCTAAAGAAGCGATGAGTTTTGGCAAACCGTTAATTATCTTCGATGTTTTGGGGGTTAGAGAAACGGTTTCAAAAAAATGCGCCATCTATGTTCGGCCATTCAACACCGAGGCGTATGCTAGTGCGATAATTGAGCTTATTAATAATCAGACTAAAAGAAAGAAGATGGGCAAGAGTGCTTTACAGAGAATGGACATTTTTCAAACTTGGGACGAAGTCGTTACCGAACAAGAGAAATTTTATCTTAGTCTTATTTTTAAGCGAGACTATCGGAATGTTAGCTTATAAAAGAAGCTTAGATAAACTACTCTGCGACAAGCCGCAGAGTATCTCTGCGGGCTGAATGTACTTTGCTTCGAACATCTTTGGGATTGGTTAAACCAGTTAATACTCGTTTACTATCCAGCGAGCAAAATTTAAATCTTTCGGTATCGCGTACCTCGGCCTAAACCGATCCGTTCGATTTTCTTGAGCTGTAATAATTTGTTTAACACCTGATTAACTGTCGGACGGGCTACACCAACATTTTTTGAGATTTCATTTGGAGTCGCTTCTTTAATGGTCTGCAGATACTGCCAAACTGATAATTGGATTGGTGATAATAATTTATCAACGAACTCCTTGGATAATAATCTGATCGCCATTTTTGACTGTTCAAGCACTATGGATAAAAAGAAATCTAACCACGGGATAATATCTTCATGGTCTGTTTTGAAAGTCTTTTGACTCCGGCGTAGCGCCAAATAGTAATCGGATTTATTATCTTCAATTAATTTTTCATGAGAAATATAAGGTACATAGGCATAATTTTGTTGTAATAAAAGCAGATTGGTTAATATTCGGGATAATCGGCCATTACCGTCCAAAAACGGATGGATCTTTAAGAATTCAACGAGAAAATTACCTATAATAATAAGCGGATGGTCAGTTTGTTTCTTAAAAGCATCTTTTGTCCATTCGACAAGCTCGTGCATTTCTTTAGCGGTTAGATAGGGAGGAGTAGTCTCAAACAAAACCCCGGTTGCCTGTCCGATATCGTCGATCATCACCACTTTATTGTCAAGCTTTTTATATTCCCCGCGATGCCGTTCATCTTTATTAACAAATTTAAGCAACTCTTTATGAAAATGCTTGATGGTATTTTCGGAAAAAGAAATATTCTGCCAAGAATCAAAGACATTTTTGAGTAATTCATAATAACCTTGGACTTCCCCAGTATCCCGATCAGTGAATTTTCGTATCGACAAGCCTTGCATCATCTTTTCAATATCTTCATCGCTTAATTTAGCACCTTCGATGCGGGTTGATGCACCAGTTGAGGTAATAAGAATCGATTTTTTTAAGCGCATTAAAATTTGTGGGCTTAACTGCGCTCCGGCCACCCACTGACCCTTGAGTTCATCAATTTTTGCAATTTTTGACCAAATTGTGTTGGGGATTACTCTCAATCTTTTATCCAGATGATTGTTATTCATATATACTTCCTATATAAGATTATATAAGATTATGCGATGTTATGTCAATAAGCGAATGATTACTCTGAAAAAAGCACCACTTGTGTGATACTTTTTTAAAAAGACGAAAGCTTATTTAGTTTTTTGTTGGTTTGATAATCTTTGCTCGGCTAAACTTAGCCCATTAGTGGCTGACGATAAACCGGGATACTTATTTAAAATTTCTTTGAATTTGGCGATGGCCGAAGCGTAATCGCCGCGTTCCAAAAAAGTGCCGGCGTAATTATTTAAAGCGACAATATAGGTGGGATCGATCGCCAGAGCTTTTTCGTAACAAAAAGCGCCATCGGCTGGATGCCCTGACTTTTGATACCCTTGGCCGAGACTCGTCCAAGCGTAAACATAATAATAAATCACTTCGTGAGTGAAAAGGTCGTGAGCTTGAGCGAGCTGATAAGAACCGCGTGTTTGATCATTTTTAAGATTTTTGAGGGCCGTTAAGCCATTAAAATTTTTGGCCCAATTGCTGTCGGCAGTGTAACGGTAAACGAGACCTTCGGGAATAAAATTATTTGTTCTTGAGCCCCAAAAGATATCAATATCGTTGGTGGTATAAACCGGGTACTTTTTGGCTAAGTCATCCAGACTTAAACTATAATCGGGAAATTCCGTTTGGATTTGTTTGACGGTGGAAGGCGGCAGACCAACTAGCTTTGGATCGGCGCCGGGGATAACCTTGACGTCGGTGCGGAAATGTTCGACCTTTTGAAGATATTGCAGTTCAAACAAGGGCACATCGGAGCCGGCAAAGACGACGGCGTTTTGGGGTAAATCTTTTAAGATATTTCGGCCGAGATCATAGGCGTAATAATAATGACGAAGATTTACCTGGGGCGCATTAATAATCAAAAAACCAACGGGCAAAAGAAGAGCAAGGTAAGCCCATTTTTTATATTTTTCGAAAATAAGTTCCAACCCTAGGCCAATCGCCAGAGTAAACATTGTAAAGGAAACAATGAAAAACCTTTCCATCATAATTCGCTCGACCCAATCGGTTGGAACGTCTGAGAAAAAGGCAAAAACCGGTCCACTCAAAATAATCATTGAGAGAATAAAAATGGCGATTTTCTTATCCTTTTTCCAGTAACCGACCAAACCAATAATCCCCAGAAGAAACCCAACCACATAGAACTCTTTAAAAGTTATCAGTTTTAGCCAATCCCAGACTCTGGCCAGACTGTAATTAAAATACTGGAAATTTCCACTCCTCGCATATTCCTGACGAGTAATCATCACCCAAAACCCGCGCCAAGTCGAGGGGTCGCCCCACATATAAGTAGGATGCTCTAAAGCGCGGATGGGTAAGTAAATAAAAGGCAATAGTCCCAAGACAAAAAGACCAATCATTTTTGGCACATTCCAGCCGAAAAAGACTTTTTTGTCAGTGGCAACGAGAAAATAAATTAAAGCCGGAAAAATGATAAATGACATTTGATGGCTTGAGAAAGCGAGCCCCACAAGAAAAGCGAACAACCATAAATATTGAGATTTTTTCGTCTCAGCCCAAATCAGTAAGACGAGGATCTCCAGAACCATCAGTAAATTATTCAAACTTAAAAAATCGGCATAAAGTGATTGCAGAAAATAATAGTACGAAAAGGCGAGAATGGCGGCGGCTATAAGAGAAGGCAAAATTTTTCGAGTCATTTTTAGGATAATAAAATAGACGAGGGTGATCGTCATAGCTGAAAACAGCGCCGACATCAGATTGACTCGATAGGGAATCGACCCGATCGGAATTTTGGTGGCTAAAAATCCGAGGATGGTAAAGAGGGGATAGCCGGGCGGATGAGCGATACCCAAAGTGGCGGCGGCCGTAATAACATCAGGGTTATCGCGGGTATGAATGGTCGGGCAAAGAAAAATAAGATAAAAAAAGAGGACGACTAAAAATAAAAAGAGGCCGATCCAAAGATGAAGTTTACTTTTTTTCATTTCTTATCTATTATAAATAGTAGTGGTGGAAAAACAAATTGAGGTAGATTTGGTTTCGTATACGTATTATTATTGATATAAATTTTTTGTATAGTTAAATTAGTTATCATTTCCCAAGGAAGGGTTTAAAATACGGAGGGTAAGCCGTGAGGCTGAAAGAAAGGTTCTCATCTATTTTTAGTGTCATACCCAAGATGGGCAGGTTTTTGGTGTCTCAAAAAACCAAATTTAAGCGCAATGTGGCGATAGGCGCGTCTAACAAGCGCCATCTGGCCGAACTGACCGAGCGGGAAGTTCTCTTCGAAAAAGAAATTGCCACCGCCGAAACTGAGAAAGAACGAGAGCGTTTAATTAAAGAAAAGAACAACCTTGGTCTCGAATTTGAAATGTTTATCATTCAACGAAGTACCAAAACGACCTTTCCGCAGTTTTTGAAGTTGCACAACCAATTAAGAATGCGCTATCGCTGGTACTATAACTGGCATCTCTTGCCTTACGCCGGTAAAGTCCACTGGGCGACCTTGTTTACTGCTGTGTCGGTTATTGTTTTGATAATCATCAGCGCCTCGGTAACTCTCCCCCCAACATTGTTGGCGAAAAATCCTCCGAAATTGAGAGTTTCCGAAATCAACCCTCAAACCCATCCGGAGAAATTTTTTCTCAAAGATCCTCAAACTGGTAAATATGAAGATGCCGCCCAAACGGTTTCCAATGATACTAGCGGCACGCGAATCAGAACTAAATCAGCCACTTCCGCTGGCTATCAGGATTTCTTGGTTAACGGTAACACCACCCAGCTTTTTGATGGTACGAAGCTTGTTGCTCAAGGTGAAGTCAAAGTTCAGGAAAATAGTAACGGCAACTGGACTGATATCACCCCGGCGGTCGAGACCATACCATCAGCGACCCCTGCTGTCATCCCGAGCGCAGTCGAAGGATCTCCCACACCTGTGGGAACCGGCACTTCGGCCGGAGGTTCTTCGGCTACGCCTCAGAATGACATTTCTCCTTCGCCGCAAGCTTACATTCAAGACTTATTCCAGAAGGCTAAAGCCGCCGACGCTCAAGAACCCAAGTCCAAAACCCAAAATGAGATTACGAAGAATCAAAAAGATCGCCTCACTTTAGATGCTTCAACCACACTTGATAACGGTACGGACGTCACCAACATCCTTGATATCCAAAAAGTGGGCAGTGGTGCCAATCAAACGGTCAAACCAGAATCGATTTTTTCTTTGCCGTCAGTTGGCCAAGACCAAAGAATCGTTTGGGAAGTGGCGCTGAAAGATTTTGATCTTAAAAAATCTACCTACAAAAATGATACCGCCAAACGTCGCCAATACGGCCAAACCATTATCGACGTTTCTGATTATCCCGGCAGTGTCCGTTGGGAAGAAGACACCGATGACAATATTGTCCGGGTTTATTTCAATGAACAAGGCACCACCCAAGCCATCACCGTTGACCCCTTGTTGACCGTTACCCAACCGGCCAGCCAGATTTCGGTGGCTGATGGCACGAGGACGTGGGTCTTTGATACGGCCAACGGAGGTGCTCCTGAGTTTTTTTACCATACATCAATTGGTTCCGGAGCGGTTAACATAGCAAGTACTTATGGCTCAAGACCATTTATTGGACCTGGTTTTTGGAATTCGGGTACGGCTGGTACTGGAACTAATACCTTAGTTGAAAATACATCAACCATAGTAATAATTAGAACGCAAGGGAGTTATGGGGTTACTCCAACGGCGATTAATAATTACTATACTATCTATCCTGATGGTCATGCTTTTATACAGTATTCCTATACTGTAGCCGGAGCGACAAATTATGCTACCGTTGTTCAGTATTACTCAAGTACCTCTCCTCAATTGCAAGATCATGACGACACTAATCACACCTTTGTTCAATCGGATACTTCAAATAATAATTACCCTGGGATGGCTGTTGTTCCTTATACTAATTCTGAATTCGGAGGCGTTGGGAGTTGGTCCAAGGTTAATGATAATATAAATAATTATACTGAAATCCATAAGGCCGTTTCCGCCGGTACTTACACCGGCAATATGGTTATCGACTTCTCCAATTATCGTGCTACGACAACGACGAGGGATGCGGAAAGAGACGACTATCGCAATCCAGCGACGTTGGCCAACTTCACTGAAGGTTCTCAATCTGGGGATGGCTACGACGAAGGTTCGGGTGCTTATACTATCACTGCCAATGCCAACGGCGACTCCGGTTTTGACTTTCAGCCTGGTAGTTACACTCGCTATGACCCGGCGTTTAAGATTACCGGAGCAACCAGAGGCGAAAATGCGTATCAAGTTGCTTGGGACGGAATGACTAAAACGAAAGGTATTGATTACAACCTTTCCAAACCCGATGGCACAACGGTTGTTTTGCAAATCCTTTCCAGTATCTCCTCCAACATTACTTTGACAATCAATGGTAATAATATTAGTATCTCTGGCAGTATCTATCAATCGGGTAGTGAATCAACTCTCGATACAACCGGCTATACGATTGTTGCTTCTGTTAATAATGCTGCGCCGGGAATCAACACGACAACGGCTGCGGGCGGTTCATATACTATCAATAATGTGGCGGCCGGCGCCGGCCAGGTAATCGCCGTTTATATCCAAGGCGGTGCTCACAAAGCCAATACCTTTACGGTGACGGACGGGACGACCAACGCCACCAGCGTTAATCTTTATGACGGAAAAGTCGCTGTCGGCAATAACAACGGTACCGGCACGACCACCAACGCTAATATTTGTACGCAAACGACTTACCCGACGGCTGCCGATAATCTTTATACTTGCTCC
>Ga0187866_1000086_pt1 | contig 124620 bp, 117 predicted proteins | sample June2016WEW_11_1_3_FD_133013 | JGI IMG/M metagenome (GOLD analysis project Ga0187866, IMG submission 133013) | Peatland microbial communities from SPRUCE experiment site at the Marcell Experimental Forest, Minnesota, USA - June2016WEW_11_150 | ecosystem: Environmental > Terrestrial > Soil >... | reverse complement strand
CGATCCTCGCCTATATCGACCGCCGCAACGTCGCCCCGACCCCGTTCGTCTGGACGGCCCGCGTCACCCACATTCTCGCCAAGGTCCGCAAAGCCCAAGCGACTTTGGCGACACTACACTAGGAACCACTGCCTTCTTCGCCGTCTGGCAACTGCTCCGAAGTCTCTAGTCTTCAGCCTCCCATCTTCGCAGCTTCGCCTGCGAAAAGCCTGGCATAGTTCTTCGCGTCGCGCGCCCGCCACGCGCCCTTGTGGTACGCATACCCCGCCACGAGCGGCAGCGCGACCGTCGCCTCGGCGAACACCATCTGCTCCTCGCCCAGCTTCACCTTCCCCCACGAGTTCGCCTCGCGCAGCGTGGAGCCGGAGAGCGCTCCGTCGCGCTCGTCGGCGACCGTGATCTGGATCGCGTACCGGTGCATCTCGACATCGTGCCCCAGGACCTCGGCCGCGACGACCACGTCCTGCGCGAAGTTCTTCGGCACGCCGCCCCCGACCATCAACAGGCCGGAGGCGCCGGCGGCCAGCTTCAGCTGCGTCAGCTCGCGGAAGTCCGCCGCCGAGTCGAGCGCGATGTGGTCTTCGGGATGGTGCACCTGATGGTGGACCAGGCCGAAGCCCGCCGAGCAGTCGGAGAAGGCGGGCACGAAGACCGGCACGCCCGCCCGGTACGCTGCGGACACGATGGACCGGGCCCCGGGCCGCTCACGCTCCAGCCACGCCCCCATCTCGCGGATGAACTCGCGCGAGCTCACGGCGCGCGGGCCCGCCGCGGCTAGCATCCCGTCGGCGATCCGGCCGACGGTCTCGTCGCAGATCCGAAGCTCGTCCTCGTCGATGTACGTGTCGTAGATCCGGTCGATCGCCAGACGGCGCAGCTCGTCGTCGTCGACCCGGATCTCGCCGCGCCAGTGCCGGAAGCCGAGCGCCTCGAAGAAATCCTGGTCCACGATGTTGGCGCCGGTCGACACGATCGCGTCGGCCATCCGGTGCTCGATCAGGTCGATGAACACGTCCCGGAGCCCGGCCGAGCACAGCGAGCCCGCCATGCACACGATGACCGAGCACGCCTTGTCGGCCAGCATCGCGTCGTAGATGCGCGCGGCGCGCCCCAGGTTCCGCGCCTGGAACGCCATCTCGCTCATCGCGTCCACCAGCGGTCGCACGTCGTGCTGCTTGATGTCGATCGCGACGACCGGGGTCTTCAGGTGGTCGCTCTTCCTGCTCGGTGCCATGTGCCCTCCCGTAACGAAAAAAGCCACCATCGCCCGGCTACGGTTCCGGCGGAACCGCCATCGCGCGGGAGGGGTGGCTACTGGCCAGAAATCTAGGGCCGTCGCGCCGCGAGTCAACGGCGCAAGCCCTTACGCCAGCGTCCTTTGCCCATTCCCCGACCGGCCAGGGGCTCCGGGACCTCCCCCACAGTCTGGCGCGCCACCGCAAGGGAAACGCACCCCATCACCGATATGCTGGTCATGCCGAGACCGAGCTGAAACGAACGCGGAACGCGCGCGTCTAATCAGTGGTATGAGAAGCGTATGAACGGCATTCGCCACGTTCTCCTAGCGGGCCTCGGCCTCGCGTCGCTGGCCTCCTGCGCGCCGGCCATCCGGAGCGACCGGGACGAGAGCATTCCGGTTCCTCGGGGTTCCACCTGGGCGTGGGCGGCTCCGGACACCGTGGCGCGGGCCGAGCGCGGACCTGCGCCGGTGAGCGAGATCGTGCAGCAGCGGTTCCGCCGCGCGATCGAAGCCGCCGTGCAGGGCAAGGGCTATCAACTGGTGGCAGACGCCGCGCAGGCCGACTTCGTGCTCTCCGTGCAGTTCGGGGAGCCGCGCGACGGCGCTCCCGCTCGGCGCAGCACGGCCGTCGTCGTCGGTGTTTCGGCCGGCTGGGCTTACGGGCCCTGGGGCGCCGGCCGCTTCGGCTACTATCGCCCCTGGGGCTTCTGGGAGCCGTGGGGTCTGTACCAGCCGTGGGGCTGGGGCTTCTATGGTGCCCCGGTGTGGGGCGGCTACGCCGTCCCGGCGTACGCAGGCGGTGGCCGCGTCTACTCCGACCGCGCCGTGGTCGTCGTGCTGCGCCAGCGGCCGACCGGCCAGGTCGCGTGGAGTGCGCGTCTCGGCGCGGATGCCCTGGGCTCCCACAGCCTGACGCAGGACCGGGTCCAGGAGCTGACGAACAAGCTCTTCCAGGGTCTCAACTAGCTCCCCGATCGTCTTGACGGCCGCTTGACGGCCGGCGTGCACCTTCAACCCAGTACCTTACTGGGAGAGCACATGCCGGCACTTCCTCCGACCCTGGGTTTCTTCGGCCGCCATCCGCTGATCCGGCGGCTGTTCTCGACCGTGCTGCCGACGAGGCATCGCCTCCAGACGGCCTGACGGCTGGGCGGCTTCCGCTCCGACCCGGACGGAGACACTATCTAGCTCGTGCTCTCCCGCTGCGAACAGTCGGGGCGGGCGTGACATTCCGCCTGACGACTGAGAACCGCTGGACCCTCCTCGCCGTCGCACTTTCGGTGGCGATCGGCGCGGTGGACGCTCTCTTGCCGGGGCAGACCTTCATCGGGCTGCTCGTCGTCCCGCCGCTCGTCGCCTCGGCGGCGGTGCGGCCCTCCAGGACCTGCTGGATCGCGTTCCTGTGCCTGCTCGAGGCGCTGGCGCTGGGGGTGCCGGACCGCATCTGGATGACGCCGGATCACGTCATCCGGATGGCGGAGGTTCTGGGCGCCGGGGCGCTCGCCGTGTTCCTGGCAATGGGCCGCTACGCCAGCGAGCGCTCGCTGACGGCCGCATACGGGATTTCGCAGGCGGCGCAGGCGGCGGGGTCGCTGCAGGATCTCTTCCGGGTGATCCACGGCATCGTGGGCGAGCTGATGCCGGCGCGCAACTTCTACATCGCCTTGTGCGACGCCGATTACACGCAGATCACCTTCCCCTACTTCGTGGACGAGTACGACCCGCCGCCGGCTCCCAAGCCGCCGGGGCGCGGACTCACGGAGTACGTGCTCCGGAGCGGCGAGCCGCTGCTCGGCACGCCCGACGTCTTCGAGAACCTGGTGCGGCGCGGCGAAGTGGAGTCGATCGGCGCGCCCTCCATCGACTGGCTGGGCGCGCCGCTGAAGGTGGAAGATCGGGTGATCGGCGTGCTGGTGGTGCAGAGCTACACCGAGCGCGTCCGGTACACCGAGAGTCAGCGCCGCGCGCTCGAGTTCGTCTCGACGCAGGTGGCGATGGCCATCGAGCGGCGGCGCAGCGAGGACGCCCTGCGGGAGAGCGAGGTGCGGTACCGGGCACTCGCGGACGCGACGATGGAGGCCGTCGCGATTCACGAGGACGGCCGGGTCGTGGAGGCGAACCCCGCCTTTCTCCGGCTCTTCGGGTACGACCATCTGCGCGAGGTATTGGGTCGCTCCATCTTCGAGTTCACCGCTCCCGAGACCGCGGGCCGCGTCGCGGACGCGGTGCGTGCCGGGAGGGAAGCGCCGTACGAGGCGGTCGGCCTCCGGAAGGACGGGAGCACCTTTCTGGGTGAGCTGGTCGGCCGCCCGGCGGCCTACCGCGGCCGGCAGGTTCGGATGACGGCCATTCACGACATCACCGAGCGGCGCCGGGCCGAGGCTGCGCTGCGCGCGAGCGAGGCCCGCCTGTCGCAGGCGCAGGCGATCGCGCACCTCGGCGTGTGGGAGCTGGACCTGACGAACCTCAACGACGTGAACGCCAATCCGCTCTGGTGGTCGGAGGAGACCTACCGGATCTTCGGGTACGAGCCCGGCGGGGTCACGGTCACGAACGATCTGTTCTTCAGCGCGGTGCCCGCGGCCGACCGGCCGCGGATCCAGGCGGCGGTAGAGCGGTCGATACGCGACGCCACGCCGTACCACATCGAGCACCGCATCGTCCGGCCCGACGGGGCGGAGCGGATCGTGCGCGAGCAGTCCACCATCGTGCGCGACGCCGCGGGCCGGCCGGTCCGCATGATGGGCACGGTGCTCGACGTGACGGAGCAGCGGCACCTGGAGGAGCAGCTCCGCCAGGCGCAGAAGATGGAGGCGGTGGGCCAGCTGGCGGGCGGACTGGCGCACGACTTCAACAACCTGCTCACGACCATCCTGACGATGTGCCAGATGCTGCAGTCGGACCTGCCGCCGGATTCGACGGTGCAGGCGGACCTCGAGGCGATCCGCGGCGCGGCGCAGCACGGCTCCGAGCTGACGCGGAAGCTCCTCGCCTTCAGCCGCCACCAGCGGCTGCAGATGCGATCGGTCGCAGTGGAGCCGCTGGTGCAGGAGTTCCTGCGGATGGCGCGCCGCGTCGTCGCTGAGGACGTGGACGTCGAGCTGGCGGTGGAGGCCGACGGGGCGGCGGTCGTGGCGGACCCGGCGGCGCTCGAGCAGATCCTCATGAATCTGGTGACCAACGCGCGGGACGCGATGCCGGCCGGCGGCCGGATGCGCATTGAGGTGGGGCGCGTGTCGCTGGGCGAGGAAGACTGCCGCGCCTACGGCCAGGGCACGCCGGGCGAGTACGTTGTGATCTCGGTGCACGACACCGGGGCGGGGATGGATGCCGAGACGCAGCGCCGCATGTTCGAGCCCTTCTTCACGACGAAGCCGGTGGGCAAGGGCACCGGCCTCGGGATGCCGATCGTGTACGGCCTCGTGAAGGAGCACAACGGTTTCGTGCGGACGTACAGCAAGGTGGGCAGGGGCACGACGGTCCGCGTCTATCTCCCAGCGGCGTCGGAGAGCATGCCGGCCCCGCGCCCCGCGAACGCCGAAGCACGGGGCGGGTCGGAGACCATCCTTCTGGTCGAGGACGACGAGGCGCTGCGGCGCTCGGGCACGCGCGTGCTCACGCGCTACGGCTACACCGTGATCACCGCGAACGACGGGCGCGAGGCCCTGGAGATCGTCCGTTCCGCCGCGGAGCCCCCCGATCTGATCGTGAGCGACGTGGTGATGCCGCATGTCGGCGGCCCCGAGCTGTTGCGCGCCCTGCGCGAGGCCGGTGTCGCGGCGAAGGTGCTGTTCACCAGCGGCTATCCGGTCCGTGACGTGCACGAGCGCACGCCCCTCGAGCCCGGCGTACCGTTCCTGGCCAAGCCCTGGACGATCCAAGAGTTGGTCCGGCGGGTGCGCGAAGTCCTGGACGCGCCGGGGGAACCCACCCGTGCGACGTAGGCATCATCTGCGCCGCCCGCACTTCCTCCGGTTGCGTCCGTGGGGCCACGAGCCCGTCGCCACCTGACCCCGACAGCCGGAGAGTTTCCGATGCCGTCTGCGGTGCGCCACGCCCTCGCCGTGGCGGCCGCCGTCCTGGCGACCGCCGCTGCTGCAGCCGCGCAGGGCGCGCCCGCGTCCGCCCCCGACTGCCGCGAAGCGATGATCCCGATGCGGGACGGAGTGCGCCTGCACGCCACGATCGTCTCGCCCGCCGGCCCGCACGAGCTGCTGCCGATCCTGATGACCCGCACGCCGTACGGCGTGCCGGGATGCCCCCTCAACGGGGGGATCCCCGGCGGCCACATCCGGGTCTGGCAGGACATTCGCGGCCGCGGCGGCTCCGAGGGCGCCTTCGTCATGAACCGCCCGAACCGGGAGACTTCGGACAGCGGCGCGACGGACGAGAGCACCGACACCTGGGACTCGGTGGAGTGGCTGATCCACAACGTGCCTGCCACCAACGCGCGCGTAGGCATCGCGGGCATCTCGTACCCGGGGTGGCTGGCGGAGGAGCCGCTGATCGGGCCGCACCCCGCGGTCAAGGCGGTGTCGCCGCAGGCGCCGATGACCGACACGTGGATGGGCGACGACTTCTTCCATCAGGGTGCGTTCCGCCTGTCGTACGGCTTCGAGTACGCGTGGGAGATGGAATCGGGGATGGTCGGCGCGGGACCGCTGCCGATCAGCGGCCGCGACGTGTACGACTGGTACCTCTCCTTCCCGAGCGTGAAGGCGCTGACCGAAGCGACCGGCGCGACGCGCATCCCGACCTGGCGCCGGTTCGTCGAGCACCCGGCCTACGACAGCGTCTGGCAGCGGCGCGCGTTCGAGCGCGTCGTGAAGCGGCTCACCGTGCCGACGCTCACCGTGGGAGGGTTCTGGGACCAGGAGGACCTGTTCGGCCCGCAGGCCACGTATGCCGCGCTGGAGCGGCTCGACTCGGCCGGGCTCAACCACCTGGTGATCGGCCCGTGGAGCCACGGCCAGTGGGGCGGCCCCGGCGGCGAGCAGCTCGGCAACGTGCACTGGGGGCAGGCCACGTCGGACACCTTCCGGATCCGGATACAGGGGCCGTGGTTCGACTACTGGCTGAGAGGGCAGGGCGACGGGCGCTTCCCCAAGGCGCAGCTGTTCGACGGCGGCGCGGACGCGTGGCGCAGCTTCGACGCCTGGCCGCCGCGGGAGGCGCAGCCGGAGGCCCTGTACTCGCACGCCGGCGGCGTGCTCTCGTTCGATCCACCGGGCGAGCGCGAGGGTTTCGACCAGTACGTTTCGGATCCCGCGCATCCCGTGCCGTACCGACCGCGGCCGGTCGAGATCACGTACAGCAGCGGCTCGCGCTGGGCGCGGTGGATGACCGAGGACCAGCGCTTCGTGGACGGGCGGCCCGACGTGCTGACCTGGCGCACCGCTCCCCTGGATGGCGACGTGACGATCGCGGGAGAGGTCACGGCGCGCCTGTTCGCCGCCACGACGGGCTCTGATGCCGACTGGGTGGTCAAGCTGATCGATGTCTATCCCGACAGCGTGCCGTCGCACCCCGAGATGCACGGTTACGAGCTGATGGTGGCGGGAGACATCATGCGCGGGCGCTACCGGGAGAGCTGGGAGCATCCCGCCGCGATACCGCCGAATGCCGTGGAGCCGTACACGGTGGACCTGCACTATCAGCTCTACACCTTCAAGCGCGGCCACCGGGTCATGGTGCAGGTGCAGAGCACCTGGTTCCCGCTCTACGACCGGAACCCGCAAACCTTCGTGTCGAACATCTTCGAGGCGCCGGCGTCGGCCTACGGCGCCGCGACGGAGAGGATCTACCGGACCGCCGCGCAGCCCTCGCGCGTCGAGGTGATGGTCCTGCCGCGGTAGGCTACTTGAGCAGCAGCTTGGCGATGGTCTGCAGCTGCATGTTGCTGGTGCCCTCGTAGATCGTGCCGATCTTCGCGTCGCGGTAGTACTTCTCGACCGGGTACTCCTTGGTGTAGCCGTACCCGCCGAGCAGCTCGACGCACAGCGACGTCACCCGCTCTGCCACCTGCGAAGAGAAGAGCTTCGCCATCGCCGCCTGCTGGGTGAACGGCTTGCCCGCGTCCTTCAGCTTGGCGGCGTTGTAGACCATCAGCCGCGCCGCCTCCAGCTCGGTGACCGCCTGCGCGAGCTGGAACTGCACGCCCTGGAACTCGACGATCGGCTTGCCGAACTGCTTGCGCTCCTTGCCGTACTGCGTCGCGGCGATGAGGGCCCCGCCCGCCACGCCGACCATCTGCGCCCCGATCCCGATCCGGCCTTCGTTCAGCGTTTCGATCGAGACCTTGTACCCCTTGCCCACCTCGCCCAGCACGTTCTCCGCCGGAACCTCGCACCCGTCGAGGATCAGCTCGGTGGTGCTGGAGGCCCGGATGCCCAGCTTGTTCTCCTTCCTCCCGACCGCGAAGCCCTTGAAGTCCCGTTCGACGATGAACGCCGTGATGCCCTTGTAGCCCTTGGACGGGTCGGCATTGGCGAAGACGACGTACAGCGACGCCTCGGCGCCGTTGGTGATCCAGAGCTTGCGCCCGTTCAGGATCCAGCGATCGCCCTTCAGCACGGCACGGGTCTCCAGACCGAACGCGTCGGAGCCCGAGCCCGGCTCGGAGAGGGCGTACGCGCCGACCCACTCCGAAGCGAGCTTGGGGAGATAGCGCGCCTTCTGCTCGTCGTTGGCCCAGCGCAGCAGGCAGTTGTTGACCAGCGTGTTCTGGACGTCGACCAGGATGGCCACGGCCGGGTCCACCTGCGAGAGCGCCTCGACCGCGAGCGTCGCGAGGAAGAACGAGCCGCCCGCGCCGCCCAGCACCTCGGGGACCTCGATGCCCATCAGCCCCATCTCGAAGCAGGGCGGGATGAGCGACGCGTCGAGCGCGCCCTTCTCGTCCATCTCGTGGGAGAGGGGACGCACCTTCTCCTCGGCGAATTCCCGCACCGCCTGCTGGAACATCGCCTCCTCCTCGGACAGGACGGTGAGGGGCGCCGCGGCGCTTGGCGTGGTCGTCATCGGTGACTGGCTCCGTTTGTTGGTGCGGGAAGCGCCGACGTCAGTAGGTAGACCAGGTGTCCGCCCAGCCGTTCCTGATGGGCACGAGCGAGGATAGCGAGTTGATGGACGACTGCGTGTAGCACCAGGTCCACTGGACGTCCAGGTTGCCGCGTTGAAGCGTGTTCTGGGGCACGCTGCCCGGACCGCTGATCGCGATGTTGAGCCCCGTCACGATCATCCCGTGGATATTGAAGCTGGCGCTGGGCGGCGAAACGCTCAGGTTTCCGCCGGCGAGGATGATCCCGTCCCAGTGCGTGCCGCTGACGACGGTGACGTTGCCCTTGACGACGAGGACGCCGCGCCGTTGCCCCGACGGGATCGTCACGTCGCCGGGGACGTAGCTCACGTTGTAGATGTTGGCGCCGATCACGGGCCAGGGAGGGCTGGTCTGCGGCGCACCGACGGGGATCGTGACGTCGGGGATCAAGTTGCCCGAAACGATCGAAACCCAGTCCACATGCGTCGAGTCGTAGAGCGGGCTCCAGGACGCGTACGCCGAATCCACGCCCCACGGAACTCCCGTGGGCACGGGAGAGGACTGCGCCGTGCTGTACAGCCCCCCGCGCGGGACGCTGAGGGCGAAGGTGTCGGCCGCGGCGCCGCCGGGCGACACGCAGGGGGAGATGGAGCCGAGGTCGTGGCCGCTGATCGGGTGCGCGCCATTGCTCGTGACCCGCACGCCGTTGAGCGCGACCATGGAGGCGCGGGCGGGCAGATTGCTGGGGTTGAGCTGGGCGAACTGTGCAATCGTGCGGGAGCCCTGCACCTGGCCGGCCATCACGCGGCTTGTCGCGACGCCGGTCGAGCGCACGACGAACAGCGCCTGGGCGCTCCCGGCGGTGGCGCCGAGCGGCCGCACGCGCTTGGCCACCACGTCGGCGTACCCGTTGGCGAGGACAACGTGCAGGGAATCGTAGGTCGCGGTGTCGGCGAGGGCCCGATTGAGCGAGAAGTAGTTCTGGAGCCCCGCCTGAGCGAGCGCCAGGGACCGGGCGGCGCCAAAGGAATTGTCGGTCGTGCGCTGTTCGGCGGACACGAGAAGAAACGAGGCCGCGAGCATGACCGTAAGGAGCGTCGTCACCAGCAGGGTGGTGGCGAGGACGAACCCGCGCTGCGCGCTGCGGCTACGGATGGTTCTGGAAGACGACATTGGCCGTGATCGTGAACGTCTCCGGCTTGGTCCGCCCTTCCGGCGCCTGTTCACTGGCCGCCACCAGGACGAGCCGCAGGCCCCGGACCGAATCCAGCACCGCCGGAGGTGTCTTGCGCGGCGTCAGCCGGCTCCCCACGAGGAACCGGAAGCTCGCGCTCGTATCGAATGGCGCCACCAGCTCGTCGCGGCGGCCCGTCGAGAGCACCGTGCGCCACAGGCCGATGCGGCCCGGCAGTTGACCCGAGGGAGCGAACGCGTAACGCACCAGGTGGTAAAGGTACACCACCGCGCCGCTCGTGGTGCGGATGTCGTTGGGGGAAACCGCCACGGCGCGCGCGGGCCAGCCGGTGGCGCTCAAGGTCGTGATCGGGGGTGTGGCACCCGTACACCAGGTGAGCGGGGCGTTCGAGTTGGCGACGGTCGCCGGCTGCTCAAAGACGAACTTGCCGGTGGTATCCCGCCAGGCGTACCCGCTCGGGAGCGTGTCGCTGTTGTAGGTGGCGGCGTCCGTCGGCAACAGGCTCACGATGGTCGTTCCCGCCGTCTGCGCGCACGCTACGCCGAAGGTGTACGGCACACGCACCGTGACGGAATCGTGGGCGGCGGCCACGAGGCCGCTGTCGGACAGCATCCGGAAATCCATCGCCATCACGTTCAGGGCGGCGCGCGCCCCGCCGCGTGCCTGGATGATCCCGCCCTGCAGCGCGGCGAAGCGCGACTGCGAGATGACCAACTGGGTCAGCGCCACACCGATGATGGCCGCGATGACCAGCGCCACCAGCAATTCGGCGAGAACGAACCCGCGCGTCCTGGGCAGCACCAACGGCCGGCTCATCGCATCGGAACAAAGCGCCACTTGGCGCGCTGCAGCCAGATGGTGTCGGGGCGCGCGCCGGGCAGCGTTGTGCGGACAACGATCTGAACGGAATCCAGGCGGGTGGAGACGGAGGAAACGGCCGTACACCCGATGACCTTCACGCCGCCAGCCACGGTCGTGTCGCAGCCGACCAGGTTGCCGAGGCTGTCGAATGCGGTCGAGGTCGCCAGGTCCACCTTGGACAGCAGGACCGCCATGCTCAGCGCCTGGTCGGTCGCCCGCGTTCCGCTCTTGGCCACCCGGAACGACAGGCCGACAAGGGAGAGGATCACGACCGAGAAGATCGCGACGGCCACCATGATCTCGACCAGCGTGAAGCCCGGCGGGCCGCCTACTTGGTGATGCGCACCTGGCCGGCCTGGGTGATCCGCACCTGATGGTAGTAGTCGGTCGTGAGCCCGACGCTGACTACCATTGACGCCGTCGCGGTACCGTTCGGCATGACCTGCGCCGAGGCCGGCGTCGCCGAGAGCGCCTTGAGCTGGAATTCCGACGTGACGTCGAAGTAGTCCGTGCGCAGGACCGTGCCGCTGGCCACATCCGTAATCCTGAAGAAGAGCGAGTCGGACCGGACCTGCACCGCGACGGGAGCGTGCTGCCTGGAGGCCAGCGACTGCGCCAGCAGGAAATCCGCCGCGATCACGTAGGCGGCACGGTTGACCTTGGAGTGCGCCAGCGTGGTGCTGACCCGCGGAATGAGGCTGGCCACCACCACGAAGATGATGAGGATGACCATGACCGCTTCGAAGATTGTGAAGCCGGCCGTGGCCGAGTCGCCGCATAGTGACTCGCGCGCTCTGGAGCAAGGGGTCGAGAAGATGGTCGGTGGCGATAAAAGGCAATGTCCGTGCCGATGGTCGGCCTGCACGCTAAGTGCTTGTACCACAACTTAATGCAAACGGCAAGCAGGAGCGAGCAGCGCGGACCGGCGGTGCAGGATGCGACACCCTGCAGGCCGCTGCGCTACTTGAGAACCTCGAGCGCGACGCTCGCACGCCCGAAGGGGGCGCTGACCTGGACGCCCTGCACCATCGGCTGGAGGCGCTCCCGCATCTCGTGCGCGATGGCCACCCCCTCGGCCAGCGCGGCGTCCTTTCCCCGCTCCTGGGCGCGGCGCATCCGCGCGACGACCTCGTCCGGCACCGATACACCCGGCACCTCGTTGGCGAGGAACTCGGCGTTGCGGACCGAGACGAGGGGCCAGATCCCCGCGACGACGGGAATGCGGAAGCCCTCGATGCGGCGGAGGAACTCCTCGAGCTGGCGCGCGTCGAACACCGGCTGGGTGATCGCGAACTCCGCCCCCGCGTCCACCTTCCAGGCGAACCGCTTCAGCTCCCGCTCGAGGTCCACCGCCGCCGGATTGGCGCCCACGCCGATCACGAAGGCGGTCGGCGTGCCGATCGGGTTGCCGCCGGGGTCCAGGCCGTGGTTCAACCGGTGCACCAGGTTGGTGAGGCCGATCGAGTCGATGTCGAAGACCGCGGTCGCCTCGGGGTAGGGTCCCATCTTCGGTGGGTCGCCGGTGATCACGAGCAGGTTGTGCAGCCGGTGCGCCGCGGCCCCGAGGAGGTCGGAGAGCATCGAGAGGAGGTTGCGGTCACGACAGCAGTAGTGGATCACGGTCTCGAGGCCGACCTCCTGCTCGATCAGGAGCGCCGACATCAGCGCCCCCATCCGGCTCTGCGCGCGCGGGCCGTCGGGGATGTTGACCGCATCCACGCCGAAGCGTTTGAGGAGGCGGGCCGCGGCGAGCATCGGCTCCGGATCCACGCCGCGCGGCGGCACGATCTCCACCGTGGTCAGGAACTCGCCTGCGGCGAGCTTCTTGCCCCAGCGCGAACGCTCCGCCAGCGGCACCGGCTCCACGCCGGCCGGCGCAGCCGCCGCCTCGCGCGTCACGACGACGACCTGCCGCGGCGACACGCTCTGCACGTACGCCGCCACGGTCTTGATGTGCTCCGGGGTCGTGCCGCAGCAGCCGCCGACGAAGCGCGCCCCCGCCTCGACCAGGCGCTTGGCGTACTCCCCCGTGTACTCGGGCGAGGCCATGTACATCCGTCGGTCGCCGACCTCCCGCGGGAGCCCGGCGTTCGGTTGCGCCGAGAGCGGGCGCGAGGTCACGCGTGCCATCCGCTCGATCGCCTCCAGCACGCCCTGCGGTCCCACCGAGCAGTTGAGCCCCACCACGTCCGCGCCGAAGGCGTCCAACGCCCGCGCCACCGTCTCCGGATCGGTCCCGTACGCCGTGTTCCCGTCCTCCTGGATCGTCATCTGGGCGAACACGGGGAGGTCGCACACCGCCCGCACCGCCCGCAGCGCCTCGCGGATCTCGTCGAGGTCGGAGAAGGTCTCGAGTACGAAGCCGTGGACGCCCCCCTCGCGCAGCCCAAAGGCCTGCGTCCGGAAGAACTCGAACGCCTCCGCCCGCGACGTCTCGCCGAACGGCTCGAGCCGGACGCCGAGCGGCCCGATCGCGCCGGCCACCAGCGCGCGGCTCCCCGCGGCCTCGCGCGCCAGCTCCGCCGCACGGCGGTTGATGGCCCCGGTCTCGGTCGCCAGCCCGTGGTGGGCCAGCTTCACCGGGTTGGCGCCGAAGGTGTTCGTTTCGAGGATCTCGGCGCCCGCCCGGACGTAGGCGCGATGGACGTCGCGCACGAGGTCGGGGGAACGCAGGTTCAGCTCGTCGTAGCAGACGTTGATGAAGACGCCCTTCGCGTACAGCATCGTCCCCATCGCCCCGTCGAAGACGTGGACGCGCCCGTCGGCGATGAGGTCGCGCATCGTCCGCTCAGGCACGGTGTCCGTGCCCCTCGAGGAGGCTTTGCGCCGCGGCCGGCGCGACGCCGCGGACCAGCACCGTCTTCCGCCGTCCGGCGGCCCCTGCGGTCACCGCAACGGCGCTCGGCGGCACGCCGAGGGACTTGGCGAGGAAGCGCACCAGCTCCTGGTTCGCCGCGCCCTCGACCGGCGGCGCCGCGACCCGGACCCGGAGCCGCCCCTCGGCGACGCCCGCCACCTCGGTGCGCGACGCGCGCGGCGAGGCCGAGACGAGGATGCGGATGCCGCCGGGCACGGGCGTGAGCCAGTCGTTCACAGGGCGCCCAGCACGTAGCCGCGCGCGAGCTGCAGCAGGATCCAGGCGACGAGCGGAGTGAGATCGAACATGCCGAACGGCGGCACGACGCGCCGCAGCGGCGCGAGCATCCACTCGGTCAGGACGACGAACGGGCGCATCCAGCGGGTGTGGGGCGTCGCGCCGATCCACGAGCCGACGATCCGGACCACCAGCGCGATCATCACGATGTTGAACGCCCAGTCCACAACGAGGCGGAGCAGGGAGGAGGGCCCGAAGCTGGCGGCGGCCGCGATGGTAAGCGCCTGCGCGACCAGCCACTCGACTGCCTGGATCACGACGATCCCGCCCGCCACCGCGATGCCGATGAGCCACCACGGCGCCGACTGCGGGTTGCCGCCGGCGCGGACGATCCGGCGCTCGATCGGCGCGAGCAGGGGATCGGTGAGGCGGCGAATCGAGCGGGCGGTCCAGCCGAAGGGATTGATGGCGCGCGACTGCACGGCCATCGCCGCGAAGGCCCCGAGCACCGCCACCGCCGCGACGGCGAGGACCGCATAGCGGAGCAGGACGAGGGTGTCGGGGCTCACGTGCCGCTCAGCTCACCCGCATCGTCTTCCGCTTCATGAAGTCCATCAGGATGAACTGGCCGAGCGTCATCGTGTTGGTGAAGTACGCCTTCCCGCGGCAGATCTCCGAGACCTTCTTCACGAAGCCCACGAGCATCCGATCGCGCGCCAGCATGAACGTGTTGATCATGATGCTGCTACGTTTGCACAGCGCGACCTCGCGGTAGGTCGCCTGCAGGATCCTCGGATCGAGGCCCATCGAGTTCACGTACACGCGGCCGTCGGGCATCGTGAGCGCCGACGGCTTGCCGTCGGTGATCATGATGATCTGCCGCATGTCTTTGCGCTGCCCGAGCAGGAGCCGGCGGGCCAGCTTCAGCCCCTCGGCGGTGTTGGTGTGGTAGGGGCCCACCTGCGCCTGCGCCAGCTGCGCCAGCGGAATCTCCTCGGCCGAGTCGTGGAACAGCACCAGCTTGAGCGTGTCGCCCGGGAACTGGGTGCGGATCAGGTGGGTGAGGGCGAGCGCCACCTTCTTGGCCGGCGTGAACCGGTCCTCGCCGTAGAGGATCATCGAGTGCGAGCAGTCGAGCATCAGCACGGTGGCGGCGCTGGACCGGTACTCGGCCTGGTGCACCATCAAGTCGCCGTACTCGAGGTTCAGCGGCACGCCCAGCCCCTCGCGCTCGATGGCGGAGAGCAGCGTCGCGATGACGTCCAGGTTCATCGTGTCGCCGTACTCGTACGGCTTGCTCGCCGCTTCCGCCTCGACGCCGGTCGCGAGGTACGCCGTGTCGTGGCTCCCGTAGCTGGACTTGCCGATGCTCCCCAGCAGGTTGCGCAGCGCACGGTACCCGAGGAAGTCGACGCCCTTCTCGGTGAGGTTGAAGTGCACCTGCTGCGCCGCGGTGCGGGCCTGCCCCTCGGTCCCCTCGACGATCTCCTGGTTGCCGGGCATCCGCGGCGCCTGGTCCGTGCTGAGGTAGCCCTGGTCGATCAACCGCCGCACGATCGTGTCGATCAACTCGGCGAGCTGGCGCTGCAGGTCGGCGTCCCGCTCCGCGTCGCCGGTGCTCTCGCCGCGCAGCGCCTTGAGCATGTCGGGCGTGAGGAGCCCGGACTCCATCAGCGCCTGCATGATGGCCTGCCGCAGCGACTCCATCGAGCGGTCGCCCTCCTGCTCGCCGAAGTCCCCCCAGTACGGGTGCGAGTACGGGCCGCCGGCGAACCCCGACTGGAGCAGGAAGTCGGCGAGCTGGTCGAGGAGGTCCTGAACGTTGACCGCATCGGCCAGCTGGGCGATGTGCTTGGAAAAGGTCGTGTATCGCACGGGCTTCCCTCAAACCTCATCAGCGCGCCACATTCCGGCAATGCCCGCGCCGCGCCTCAACCCGTTCCACGCCCTCCGCCACCGGAACTACCGGCTCTTCTTCTTCGGCCAGGGCACCAGCCTGATCGGGACGTGGATGCAGAACATCGCGCAGGGCTGGCTGGTGCTGGAGCTGACCAACTCCCCGTTCTACGTGGGACTGGTGAGCGCGCTCGGCTCGCTGCCCATCCTGCTCGTCTCGCTCCCGGCCGGCGTGTTCGTGGACCGCGTGAACAAGCACCGCCTGATCATCCTCACGCAGACGCTGTCGCTGCTCCAGGCGCTCGTCCTGGCGATCCTTCTCTGGACCCACCGCATCGCGCTCTGGGAGGTGGCAGTGATCGCCGTCTTCCTCGGCACCGTGAACGCCTTCGACGCGCCGGGGCGGCAGGCGTTCATCGTGGAGCTGGCGGGGAAAGACGACCTGATGAACGCCATCGCGCTGAACTCCTCGGCGTTCAACCTGGCGCGCGTGGTGGGCCCGTCCATCGCCGGTCTGTTGATCAGCGCGGTCGGCCTCGCCTGGTGCTATTTCCTCAACGCCGTCTCCTACATCGCGGTGATCTGGGGGCTCGTCGAGATGCAGCTGCCGCCCTTCGTGCGGCCGGAGCGCCCGGGCGACGCCGTGGAGCAGTTCCGGGAGGGCGCGCGGTTCGTGCGCCGCGACCGGCGGATCCTCGCGCTCGTGACGACAATGGCGGTGATCAGCATCTTCGGCTACCCGGTCCTGGTGCTTATGCCGGTGTTCGCGCGCGACGTGCTGCACGTCGGTGCGTCCGGCCTCGGCTTCATGATGGCGGCGACGGGGGTCGGGGCGGTGGTGTCCGCGCTGGCCCTGGCGGCCTTCGGGCCGCACGTGCGGAAGGGCGCGATACTGTGGTGGACGGGGCCGGTCTTCGGCGCGGCGATCGTGCTCTTCGCGCTGACGCGCTGGGTGCCGCTGGTGCTGGTCATCCTGCCGGTGGCCGGGGGCGCGATGATCCTGAACACCGCGGTGACCAATACGCTCATCCAGACGCTGGTGCCGGACAGCCTGCGCGGCAGGGTGATGGGCTTCTACGCTTTCGTGTTCATGGGGATGGCGCCGTTCGGCGCGTTCCAGGCAGGGTGGCTGGCGGAGCACTTCGGTGCCCCGACGGCCGTCGTGATCGGCGGCTTGATCTGCGCGGCGGCGTCGCTCTCGATCTGGCGGCGCGTGCCGGAGGTGCCGCAGCTCCGCTAGGCCAGCCCCCGCCGCCGGGCCAACTCCACGATCGTGTCGGCGGCGCCCTCGTATCCCAGCCAGGCGGTGTTGACCACGAGGTGGTAGTTGGCGGCGTCGTCCCGGCGCCGCCGGTAGTACCGCTCCAGGTAGCGCTCGCGGGCCGCGTCGATCTCACGCACGGTCCTGGCCGCCTCCGCCTCGACCAGCGCCTGGCGCGCCATCACGGTCTTCACGCGCTGGGCGTGTGGCGCCACCACGTACACGTACAGGGCGCGGGCGCCCTCTCCGGCCGTGCCGAGGTAGGCGCTCGCCCCGCGCCCCACCAGCACCACGCGGCCGTGGGACGCCGCCTCCGCGATGACCCGCTCGGTGATACGGATCAGCCGCTCCTCGTCGGCCTCCCCGCTCTCCGCCGCGGCGGCGGGAACGAACATCTCGGGGGCCGAAAGGGCGAGGGCGGCGGCGAGCCGCTCGAGGAGGGACGGGGCCCGCTCCTCGCGGGCGGCGATCTCCTCGGGCGGCAGGCCGGCGCGCTTGGCGACCTCGCCCACGAACTCGTTGTCGATGACGGTCCACCCGAGGCGCTCCGCGACCAGCCGAGCGACCAGCGAGCCGCCGGCGCCGTACTGCCGGGTAATGGTGATGACGGCCATCGAGGCTCAGGGCCGGCGGAGGCTGTTCCGCAGCGCGTTGATGTCGAGGATCGGCACCCCGCCCGTGGTGGGCACCAGGATCACGAGGTTGTTCGAGTTCTTCATGTCGCGCAGCACCTCGAGGTACTGCTTGGTGAGCTGCTCGGCGGTGAGCGTCTGGTTGAGAAGCCGCTGCTGCTCCGACTGGAGGCGCACCACCTCGACGCGGTGCCGCTCCGTCTCGATCTGCTGCTCCTGCGCGATCTTGTTGTTGATCGCCTGCACCACCTGCTCCGGCGGCTCGAGATTGCGCAGGAAGAAGACCGTCACCTGGGCGATCCGGAACGGTGGGCCGCCGGCGCGCGGCTGCGTCACCAGGGCGGAGTCCACCAGCGCCTCCATCGTGTTGGCAATAGCCGTGCGCTTGGAGATGTCGTTGATGGAGTACTGGACCATGCCGTCACGCACGCCCTTGCGAATGGCGTTGCGCACGGCGCTGTGGATCTGATCCTCACTCCCGATTTCAGTAAATATGCGCGGCGCCGCCTGCGGATCGATCTGCCAGCGCAGCCCGGCGTCCACCTTCATCGCCATCTGCTCGCTGGAGAGCGCGTTCATCGTCTCGCGCTCGTCTCCCCCGACCTCGGGGAACTGCTCCTCCCGCGTCGAGAAGTGCTCGACGGACGACCAGGGCGTCACGAACCGGATGCCGGGCATCAGCGGCTTGGGGTCCACGTAGCCGAACGCATGCCGCACGCCGACCTGGCCGGGCTCGATGACGGCGAAGCTCGAGCCAACCAGGAGCAGCGCGCCGATGGCGAGGAAGCCGATCGCGACCGCGCGCAGGATGCCGGACACCGGACGCGGACCCTGACTCTTCGTGGCGGCGGAGGCGGTGGTCACCAGGAAGGAAACAACGAGGAACAGGAGGCCGAGGATCATCTCGCCCATAGTTCGCTCCCTATGGAGAACGGCTCGAAGATACGGGCCGCGGCGGAAACGCGACAGGAAGGCGCGGCGCGGTTCCGGGCGCGCCGCGACGCGTCAGGCGAAGGGGCTGCCGGGTCCCGACTTCGGGAAGGGGGGGCCCTGCCGCTCGGAGCGGATGCGCGTGTAGCCCGCCTCCTCGCTGCGCGCGATGCGCCGCTCCGCCGCCAGCCCCTCCAGCACCAGCTCGCACGCCGCTACGACCACGCCCGGGTCCTTGCGCGGCGCCAAGCCGACGCTGTCCACTAGCTCCAGCAGCCCCGGCACCACGCTGAGGCCCTTGAGCAACGTGTCAGCGCGCTCGTCGTGCGAGACCTTGAGCGCGCCCCCCTCGTCGAACCAGTGCACGATGTCGTCCACGTTCGCGCCGCCGGCCCGGTCGCCGAACGTCGCGCCCGCCGCGCGCCGGATCAGCTCCCGCGCGATGGTATCGGACCCTTGCAGCTCGCCCTCGTACTCCAGCTCGAGCTTGCCGGTGATCGCGGGGATGGCCGCGTACACGTCCGACACCCGCGGGACGACCGCCTTTTCCCTGTTCATCGTCGCGCGGCGCTCCGCGTTCGACACCACGTTCTCGAGCACCGAGATCGGCAGGCGCTGGCTCACGCCCGACCGCTTGTCCACCCGCTTGTCGCCCCGCGCCTCGAACGCGATGCGCTCCACGATCTCGGCGATGAAGTCGGGGACCATGACCGGCCGACCGCCGCGCTCCACCCACGCCTCCTGCCCCGTGATCGCCATCCCCAGCTCGACGGACCGGGGGTAGTGGGTCGTGATCTCCGAGCCGATCCGGTCCTTGAGCGGCGTGATGATCTTGCCGCGCGCCGTGTAGTCCTCCGGGTTCGCCGTGAAGACCAGGCTCACGTCCAGCGGGAGCCGGATCGGATAGCCTTTGATCTGGACATCCCCCTCCTGCATGATGTTGAACAGGCCCACCTGGATCTTGGCGGCGAGGTCCGGCAGCTCGTTGATCGCGAAGATGCCGCGGTTGGCGCGAGGGAGCAGCCCGTAGTGGATCGTCAGCTCGTCGGAGAGCAGGTGTCCGCCGCGCGCGGCCTTGATCGGATCCACGTCGCCGATGATATCGGCGATCGTCACGTCGGGCGTGGCGAGTTTCTCGACGTACCGCTGGCCCCGCGGCACCCACGCGATCGGCGTGCGGTCACCTTGGCTCTCGACCTGCAGCCGCCCGTACTTGGAGATGGGGACGAACGGGTTGTCGTTCACCTCGCTCCCCGCGAGGATCGGCATCTCCTCGTCGAGGAGCGCCATCAGTCCGCGCACGATCCGCGATTTCGCCTGCCCCCTGAGCCCCAGGAGGATGAAGTTGTGGCGCGACAGCACCGCGTTCACGAGTTGAGGCACCACGGTATCGTCGTACCCGACGATGCCGGGGAAGATCGGCTGCTCGGCTTCGAGCCGGCACAGCAGGTTGGCCCGCATCTCGTCCTTGACGGTGCGGGTCCGGCGTTCGCTCCCGCCCCACTCGGAGCGCGCGAGGTCGCCCAGCGTCTGCGGCTTGGTCATAAGGGGGTATTCATACCCTCTCCATCGGCCCTGGTTCAAGGCCGCGCGCAAACGGGAGCCCGACGCTCGCAAAACGACGTGACGCGCGCTTGACGCCCCGGCTGCATTGTTGCATCGCGAAGAACCGCGACGCACCGGAGGTCCGCCATGAGACGTGCCGCGCTGTTCCTGCTGATGCTGGTGGCCCTGGCCGCGGCCGCTGCCGCCCAGCAGCCGGTGCTTCCCCCGGTGGACACGTCCAGGGTCGTGGAGCTGCGCCTGACGGACAGCACGGCGCTCCGGGGCCGGGTCGTAGCCGAAGATCTCTCCGCGCTCACGCTGGTCACCGCCGCGGGCGCGCGGGTGAGCGTTCCGCGTGCTTCGCTGTTGAGCTGGCAGGACGTGACGGATGTGTCCGCGGAGGGGAGGCGCGACCCGAACGATTCGCGGCTCTTCCTCGCGCACACGGCGCGGGCGGTGCCGAAGGGCAAGTTCTACTTCCTCGACTACTTGGTCTTCTTCCCGGTCGCGAGCTACGGCGTCACCGACCAGATGTCGCTGACCGGCGGGATGTCACTGGTCCCCTTCAGCCCCGATCAGCTCTTCTATGTGGCGCCGAAGTTCAATCTCCTCCAGACCCCTGCGGCCAGCGTGGCCGCGGGCGTGCTGTACCTGCGCATCGTGGGCTTCATCCCGGCGTCCGGTTACGCCGGCATCGGGTACGGGGTCGCGACGCTGGGCGGTCCCACCAGCTCGGCAACGGTGCTCGTCGGGTTCCCGTTCGCGTCGGGAGGGTGGGAGCGCCGCCCCCTCGTCGTGCTCGGGGGTGAGACGCGCGTTTCGCCCACGGTGAAGCTCATGGCCGAGGGATGGCGGATTCCGGGAACCGATGTGGTGCCCGCCGTCGGCGGCCTGCGCCTCATCGGCACGCACGTGTCGTGGGACCTTGGTCTGCTCTTCCTCATCGGTGCGCGGACGACACAGGGTGGCTTCCTGCCATGGGTGGATTTCACGATCCACTGGTAGCACCCGCCGCGCGGCGTGGGCGCTGCATTCTTCGGTTTCCCGCAAGAGAATTGGGCGTCCCGCCAGCCGGCCGCCAACCCGTTGCCGGCCAAGGGGTTGTTGGGGCAGGTGCGAGGCGAACGAAGCAGAACGTATGAGAATCTTTCGCATCGCATTCGGTGTGGCTAAAGCTTGACACGGCGCGGGGTTTGGGTAGCTTAGGCGCCGGTTGAGGCCGGCGGCAGCGGCGTACGGACCTCGATGCGTGATCCGCTGGGAGACAATCCAAGCTTAAAAGGAGATTCGATGAAGCGCGTGTTCCTGGCAGTTGCGGTCCTCGGTCTCATGGCGTGCGCGAAGAAGGAAGAGGCGCCCCCACCGGCGGCACAGACCCCGGCAGCCGCGCCGGCACCGGCCACGGCCGACACGATGAAGATGGCTCCGGCGACGGACACCATGAAGAAGGCTGAAGCGCCCGCCCCTGCGAAGAAGGCGGCGGCGCCCGCGAAGAAGAAGGGGATGTAGGACCCGACTTCTTCGAGACGCGAGGACCCGGAGCAAGCTCCGGGTCTTCGTGTTTTCGGGGGGTACGTCAGCGCGTGCGGAACGAACGTGCCGTGCGCTCGACGGCCTCGAGCGCCGGGACCACGGGTCGCCAGCCGAGCACGCGCTCGGCGCGCGCGGACGTGTAGGGATTGGGGCTGGCGAGGAACTGCACCGAACTTCTGGCCGAGAGCAGCCCGGTCCAGCCGGCCAGCGCGCCGACGGTCCCGTCCCACAGCTGCGCTCCGCCCCACGCGAGCGCGTGTGGGACCGGGATCCAGCGGGGGGGAACGCCGAGGCCGGCGGCGAACCGCTCCAGGAACTGGCGCTGCGTCACAGCGCCGTCGTTGGTGACGTTGAAGGAGCCGGTGACGTCGCCGCAGTCCAGGGCGGCGAGCACGGCCGCGGCGACGTTGCCCGCGTACACCACGCTGAGCGGGTTCTCGCCGGGGCCGATCAACGGGGCCAGGCCGCGCCTGAGGAGCCGGGCGATGCGCGGCGCGAAGTTGCGGTCCCCTTCGCCGTAGATCACGCACGGCCGGAGGGCGACCGCCTTGAGCCCCGTTTCCTCCGCGACGCGCCACAGCGCCAGCTCCGCCTCCCGCTTCGAGCGCGCGTAGAAGTCGCCGAGGTAGGACGGCCGGTCCAGTCCGAAATCCTCGTCCACGCTCCCCGGCCCGCCATCGTACGTCTCGCGCCGGCCGTACACCGCCACCGACGAGAGGTAGACCATCCGCGCGCCGGCCCGCGCGGCGGTGCGCGCCACCGTCTCGGTCCCGACGACGTTCGCCGCGTGCCACGCGTCCCACGTCGCGCCCGAGAGGAGGATCGCAGCGGCGTGCACGACGGCGTCGCTCCCGGCGATCGCCTCGCCGAGGCCGCGCCCGTCCAGGAGATTGCCGGGCACCGGCTCGGCACCCAGCGCGCGCAGGTCGGCGCCGGCGGCGTCGCTGCGGGCGAGCGCGCGCACGGCGTCGCCGCGCCGGCGCAGTGCGGCGATCACGTGCCGGCCCACCAGACCCGTGCCGCCGGTCACGAAGACCTTCACGGGGAAACTCCGCCGGCCGCGCTCTCCCACGGCAGCTCGCGCACCGAGCCGATCGAGCCGTCGGCGAGCTGGACGGGGGCGCCGGGCGCGGCATCGCGGCGCATGACCGCGAGACCGGCGTAGCATCCGCCCGCTTCCCACCAGCACGCGCTGGTGAGCTGTCCGATGCGGCGCCCGCCGTCCACCAGCTCCAGCGGCAGCGCGCCCGGGACACGCTCGAGCGCGACCCCCCTCAGGTGTCTGTTGGCGTGGCCACGGAAGTGCACGCGCGCGACGGTCTCCTGGCCGAGATAACAGCCTTTCGTGTACGACACGGCGCCCAGCTCGTCGAGGCGGACTTCCTGCGGCAGGGTCTTGTCGTCGATTTCGGCGCCGAGGCGCGGAAAGCCGGCCAGGATCCTCCGCTCCTCGAGCAGGGTGGGGGAGATGCTCGCGGCCCCGGCGGCCGCGAGCGCGGCGGCCAGCGCTGGCGCCTCCGCGGCCGACACCAGGCACTCGAAGCCGTCGAGCCCGCGCGCGGCGACGCGCGCAGCGACCACCGGCGCACCGGCGTGGGTGAGATGGACCACGCGGCCCGCCGCTGGCGACTCCACCATCCCCGTCGTCGCCGCCAGCGCCCTGCCCGCCGTCGCGCCGTAGAGGCCGACGCACGCCGTCTCCGCGGTCACGACCTCGTGGCGGCAGAGGCGGGGCGGGAGCGAACGCTCAAGGACTTCCTCGATGACGGGACCGGCGGCCTCCGGCGTCTCCACGATCAGGGCGTCCGGGAGGCGGAAGATCCAGAGCGGGGAGACGATCATCCCTTTGGCGTTGAGCAGGGCACCGAAGAGGTGGCTGTCGTCGCCGGGCTTCTCCACGTCGCAGGTGACGAGGCCCTGGAGACAGGCCACTCTCCCGCCGCCCGCGAGCCGGAAGCGCGCCAGGCCGCTGCGCACGATCACCCCCGCGCCCCTGGCCAGCGTCTCCCGTTCGGCGCGACTCACGACACCGCGCTCGACGAGCGCTTCCGCGGTGTCGGGGGGCGGACTCGCTTGCGGCGCGCTCACGCGCCCACCTCGCGGAACAGCGGCGCGAGCTCCTGCGGCACGTGTCCCGCGAAGCTGCCCCAGACCGCGTCGCCGCCCGTCAGGCGTTCCGCAGGGTGCGACGTGGCGAGCAGGACGCAGCCGGCCCCTGCCGCGCGCGCGGCCGCGAGACCGGGCACCGAATCCTCGATGGCCACCGCGCGCAGGTCGCGGTCTTCTCCGCCCGCGAGGCGCGTGATCGCGAGCCGGTAGCCGGCGGGATCGGGCTTGCCGTTCTTCACGTCTTCGGCGCTCACCACCACAGCGACGACGTCGCCGATGCCGGCGCGCTCCAGTCCCACCGCGATCTCCCGGCGCAGCGCTCCGCTCACCACGCCGACGCGTGCGCTGGCCGCGGCCGCCTGCCGCACGAACTCTCGCACACCGGCCACCAGCGGCGGCCCTGAGCGGACCGATTCCCCGTACCAGCGCGCTTTGCGGGCCGCGAGACACTCCAGCGCGGCGGCCTCGAGGCGCCGCCCCGCCCGCTCGAACGCGATGCGGAGGCACTCCCGGTCGTCGAGCCCCAGGTAGACGGCGTCGTACGTGGCCCGGTCCAGCGGGATGCGCTCGACGGCGAGGACGTCGCGGAGGGCGGCGAAGTGAAGCGGCTCGTCGTTCACGATCACGCCGTTGTAGTCGAGCAGCAGGAGGTTCGTCACCGCCGGGCGCCGCACGGCGGGCGTCGGGGGTGCAGGCTGCCGCTCATTGCCGGTACGCCAGGTCGAGAAGCTCGATCGGATGGCGCACGCTCACGTCGAGTCCCGTGAGCAGGGCCCCGGCCCCGATCTGCATCAGGCACCCCGGATTGCCCGTCGCCACGACGTCGGGCGCAGCGGCCTCGATGGCCCTGAGCTTCGCGCCGAGCACCTCGAGCGAAAGTTCGGGGTGGAGGAGCGAGTAGATCCCCGCGCTGCCGCAGCAGCGGTCGTTGCCCTCGAGCGGGACCAGCTCCAGCTCGGGGATCGCGGCCAAGAGAGCGAGCGGCGCGTCGGCGACGTGCTGGGCGTGGAGCAGGTGGCAGGGCGCGTCGTAGGCTACGCGGAGGCGGAGCGCCCCCGCGCGCCGCGGTCCGCGCTCGGCCAGCACCTCGCTGACGTCGCGGACCCGCGCGGCGAAGGCCCGCGCGCGCTCGGCGAGCGGGTCGTCGGCCAGCCACTCCCCGTACGCCTTGAGCGCCGCGCCGCACCCGGCACTGTTCGTGACGATCTCCAGCCCGGGAGCCGCGGCGTCGAAGGCGAGCACGTTCCGGCGCGCGGCCTCGCGGGCGGCCGCGGCGTCGCCGGCGTGCGCCGCGAGCGCGCCGCAGCAGACCTGGCCCGGCACCTCGCGCACCGCGACAGCGTTCATGGCGAGGGCGCGGATGGTCGCGTCGTGCACGTGGCCGAACAGGCCTTCCATGACGCAGCCGCGGAGCAGCGCGACGGTTGCCGTCGCCGGCGGCGCGCCGTGGCCGTTGGCGCCGGGGCGGCCACCGCGTGGCCGCGTCGCGGCCAGCATCGCGAGGGCGAAAACGGGCGCGGGGCTCGCGGCACCGGCGCCGCGCGTCATCTGTCGCGGAATGCCCGTGGCGCGGGCCGCGCGGGCCAGGAGCCAGAGGAGGCGCTGGCGTCCTGGCGTCGCGAGCAGCCAGAGACCCGCCGCGAGCGCCGGGGGCTGGCCACGCGCGCCGGCGATGAGGGCGCGCGCCGACTCCAGCGCCGGGCCGTACACGACGCCCGAGGGACAGACCCCCTCACAGGCCCGGCAGCCGAGGCAGCGGTCGAGGTGCTCGTCCAGCGTCGCGTCGTCGGCGCTCATCTCGCCCCGGGCCAGGGCGCGCATCAGCACGATCCGGCCGCGCGGCGAGTCCGCCTCGTCGGCGGTGACCTCGTACGTGGGACAGGCGGGGAGGCAGAAGCCGCAGTGGACGCAGGGATCGAGGCCGGCCCAGGCGTGCGCGGTAGCGGCGCCGCTTGGATCGGCGTCCCGGCGGGCGGCGGGACGCTCCGGCGGCGCGTTCGGCATCGGCCGCGCGGTCACGCGAACAGCGGCGCCGCGAGGGACGCGGGCGGGTCGAAGAGCGCGCGGAGCTCGCGCGCCAGGCGAGCGGTGCCCTCGGGAAGTGCGCCCCAGACTCCGATGGCGGAGCGCGTCGCGGCGTCGGCGCGTTCGAGCGTGACGGGCCAGCCCCGTGCTGCGGCGGCGGTGCGCAGCGCGCGCACCGCGTCGGCGTCGAGTCGCTCCGCGCCGAGGCGGACCGTGCCGCGCGGCACCGTGATGCTCGCGCCCAGCATCGGCCCCAGGTGACGCTGCGCCAGTTCCACGGCCTCCCTCCAGCACGCCGGGTCGGCACCGATCCGCAGCAGGGCGGGCCAGCCGCCCACGATGCGCCGCCACTCGAGCCAGGCGCCGTCCCCGTCGGATCCGGAAGCGCGGCGGCCGGCTGCCGCGCGGTCGATGCCGGACAGCTCCTCGTCCGCCGCGGCCGCTCCGCCCATCGAGCGCGCGGCCAGCGCCCAAGCGGGCCCCCAGCCCAGCGCGGTGGACAACTCGGGGCTCGTGACCTCGAGCGCGGCGCTCGTCGCGCCGGAGGCGAGGACCCGCGCCGCGGCGCGCGCCGCCCACTCCGCACCCCCCGTCCAGACCTCGGTGCGGTCCGCCGCCGGGACGGCCCGCAGCCGGAGATGGGCTTCCGCGATCACGCCGAAGGCGCCGTGGCCGCCGATCACCAGCTTGGCGAGGTCGAATCCCGCGACGTTCTTCACGACGCGCCCGCCGAGCCGGAGCATCGTGCCGTTCCCGGCGACGACGGCCAACCCCAGGACCTGGTCGCGTGCCGTGCCGTACTGAGCGGCGAGCGGCCCGGAGCCGCCCGTGGCCAGCACGCTGCCCACCGTGCGCGACGGCGAGCCCGGCGGATCGAGCGCGAGGAAGACGCCGCGCGAGCCGAGCGTGGCGGCGAGCGTCCCGAGCGGCACGCCCGCTCCGACGGTGACGACGAGATCGGCGGGATTGAAATCCGAGATGGTGTCGAGCGCGGCGGTGGAGAGAACCTCGCCCTCGGCGGCGTCCGGCCACCAGGTTTCCGCGCCGCGCACCCGGAGGGCGGCGCCGCGCTCGGCCGCGGCGCGCACCGCCGCCGCGAGGCCGGCCAGGTCCGCGGGCGCGGCGACTCCCGGGAGGGGGGAGGCGGGCTGGGGGGGGGCGGCGCGAAGGACGCTCACGTCTCCGGTTTCGCCTCCGCCGGCGCCGCTACGCGGGCGGCGAAGGCCTGCGGCATACCTCCACCTCCGTCCGGACGCTCGCCGTGAAAGTGCGGGCTTCCTCGATCAGCGGCCGGGCGTCCTCGGCGCGCCATCCCGCGAAGCTGCGGCGGTCCCCCTTCATGTCGAACAGGGTCGCGAAGCCGCTCGGCAGCTCGTCCCGCATCATGCGGCTCAGGTCCTGCAGCGAGCGCTGTGTGTGCCACGACTCGTCGCGCAGCCAGACGCGCACCATCGCCGCGGCCATCACTCCCGGATAGGCTTCCTCGATGGCCGGCGCGCCCGCGCCAGCCGCCAGGTGCCGCTCCGCCGCCGCGAGCCGCCGCTCCGCGTCGTCGAGCTGCCCGTCCATTTGGGCCAGCCAGCGCGTGGGGACGCTCGCGCTCACGAATCGCTCCACGGCCGCCATTCGCGGCATTGGGCCGTCGGGATCACCTTGCCCGGGTTGGCGCGGCCATCCGGATCGAACACCCCGCGCACCGCGGCCATCAGGCCGAGATCGTCGGGCCCGAAGACCAGCGGCATGTAGGCGAGCTTGTCGAGCCCCACCCCGTGCTCGCCGGTGATCGTGCCGCCGGCGGCCACGCAGGCGCGCATGATCTCGCCGCTCGCCTCGTGCACGCGCTCGACCTGGTCCGCGTCCGAGGCGTCGAAGGACAGGTTGGGGTGCAGGTTCCCGTCGCCGGCGTGGAAGAGGTTGGTCACGCGGAGGCGGTAGCGCTCGCCGATCGCGGCGATCTCCTCGAGCACGTCGGGGAGCGCGCTCCGCGGCACGACGGCGTCCTGCACCACCAGGTCCGCGCTCACGCGGCCCATAGCGCCGAACGCCTTCTTCCGGCCCTGCCAGAGCCTGGTGCGCTCGGCCTCCGTGCGCGCGCTCCGGACGCTGCGCGCGCCCGAGTCCTCGAGGATGGACCGCACCACCGCCGCATCGCCCGCCACGGCGGCCGGGCGGCCGTCCAGCTCCACCAGCAGCACCGCCGCCGCGTCGGCCGGGTAGCCCGCCGCGTATACGCTCGACTCCACCATCTGGATGGCGTTGTGGTCCATCATCTCGAGCGCGGCCGGCACCACGCCCGCGGCGATGATCCGCGACACCGCCTCGCCTGCCAGGCGCAGGCTGGTGTAGTCGGCGAGCATCGTATGGACGTCGGCGGGCAGCGGCACCAGGCGGACCGTGATCCCGGTCGCGATGCCGAACATTCCCTCGCTGCCGACGAACACCCCGACCAGGTCCGGCCCCCACGGCTCGCCCGACGCGCTCCCCAGCCGGACGACCTCTCCCGACGCCAGCACGACCTCCAGGGCGAGGATGTGGTTGGACGTGACGCCGTACTTCAGGCAGTGCGGGCCCCCGGCGTTCTCGGCGACGTTGCCGCCGATCGTGCACGCGGTCTGGCTCGAGGGATCGGGGGCGTACATCAGGCCGAAGGGCGCCGCCGCGCGGCTGAGCGTCGCATTCACCACGCCGGGCTCGACGACCGCGCGCCGGTTGGCGGGATCCACTGCGAGGATGCGCGCCAGGCGCGTCAATGTCACCAGCACCGCGGGCGCCTCGCCGAGCGCGCCCCCGGAAAGCCCGGTGCCCGCGCCCCGCGCCACGAACGGCACGCCCCGCCGGGCGAGCAGCGCGAGCACCGCCGCCACCTCGCGCGCCGTGCCCGGCAGCACCACGACGCCGGGCATGCGCTTGTAGGTGGGCAGGCCGTCCGAGGCGAATGTGGCGAGGTCCGCGCGTGCGGTGCGCACGAAGCGCGCGCCCACGATGCGGGCCAGGTCCTCCGGGATGTCGGTTTGGATCATGACGCCTGTATACTAGCCGGGGCAGAGCGGCGTTGCAGGGTTGCGGGCGGGGTGCCACACAAAAAGGGGCCGGCCTCGATCGAGGCCGGCCCCTTTCGACCGCGGGCGAGGCGGACTACGCCGCCCGCCAGAATCGCATCAGCGCCTGCCCGTCCGGGCACTCGCGCAGCTTCTCGAAGGCGCGCTCGCGGATCTGCCGGATGCGCTCCCGGGTCACCCCCATCAGCGCGCCGATCTTCTCGAGGGTCATCGCCTCGGAGCCCTGCTCCAGCCCGTAGTAGAGGTAGAGGATCTTGCGCTCGCGCGGCGTCAGGTACTTCCGGAACACCCGGTCGATGAAGCCGCGCATTAGCTTGGAGTCGGTCGTTTCCTCGATCTCCCCGCCCTCGACCCCCGCGAACCGCTCACCCAGCGTGGCCGCATCCCGGTCGGTCCGGTCCACCGGCGCGTCCAGCGAGACCTCGGCCGCCGTCATCCGCCGGGCCGTGCGCACGTTGTCCACCGTGTCGCCCAGCGCCCGCGCGATCTCGTTGTCGGTCGGATCGCGCCCCAGCTCCTGCGCCAGCACCATCTCGGTCCGCGACATCCGGATCAGCTGCGCGTTCTGGTTGAGCGGGATCCGCACGCTGCGCGTCTGCTCCGCCAGCGCCTTGAGGACCGCCTGCCGCACCCACCACACCGCGTAGGAGATGAACTTCACCCCCTGCTCGGGGTCGAACTTCCGTACCGCCTTGAGTAGCCCCTCGTTCCCGATCGCCACCAGCTCCGACAGATCGAGCCCGTGGCCCTGGTACTTCTTCACGTATGAGATCACGAACCGCAGGTTCGCGGTCACGAGCCGCTCCGCCGCTGCGGGATCGCCCTTCTGCGCGAGCCGCGCCAGCCGCCGCTCCTCCGCCGGATCGTCGATCAGCGGCAGCTTCTGGATGTCCTGGAGATACTGGTCGAACGCTCCCGACGCGCTCTGGCGGAAAAAGCCTTTGGGCTGGCTGCTGCGACGCTTCAGCATGCTGGGCCCCTGCACGGTGGTGACGGTCGAGCGGATCCGACAAACCGAGTGCAAAGCGGGCCCATAATAGGAAGCTCCGGAAATCGGTGTCAAGCGAACAAATTTATCCACATCACTAAGTTGTTACCGCCACGCCGATTGGAGATACCGTGCACATTTCAACATCGCCAGACACCGATAGACTTCTGCCTGCGATTACGTATCGCTTTGTCATAACATAACTTGCGTCTTTGATGACGCGATGGTGTCGCTATGGGGACGGGAAGCTGGTGTTAGCGGTTGGCCTCGATCGCGCGCACGATCTGCTCGCGCGTGACGTCCACCGTCCAGGCACCGTCGGCACTCTGCGCCATTCGGCCGATGGCGGCGGGGAGCGCGAATCGCACCGCGCCCGCGCGCACCTTCTTGTCGTGCAGCATCGTCTCGACGAGCTGATCGGACGCGAGCTCCGCGGGGATGGTGCAGGGCAGATCGAACGCGGCGAGGAGGTCGAGCACCGCCTGCCGCGTGCCGGCGCATGCGATGCCCAGCGTTTCGGCGAGCCACGCCTCGGCCGCCATCCCGATCGCCACCGCCTCGCCGTGCAGGAGGCCGTAGCCGCTGCGCGCCTCCACGGCGTGGGCGATGGTGTGACCGAAGTTCAGGGTCTGGCGCAGGCCGCGCTCCGCGGCATCGGCGGCGACGATCTCGGCCTTGATGGCGATGCCGCGGGTGACGATCGACTCGAGGATCTCGGGCGACCGTGTCAGGCAGGCCGCGGCCGCGCGGGAGACCGCCTCGGCGTAGGCTGCGTCGGCGATGACACCGTGCTTGATCGCCTCCGCGAGGCCCGCGGCGATCTGGTTGCGGGGCAGCGTCGCGAGCGTGTCGATGTCACTGAGGACGAATCGCGGCGGGTGGAACGCGCCCACCAGGTTCTTGCCGGCACTCACGTCCAGGCCGGTCTTGCCGCCGACGGACGCGTCGATCATCGCCAGCGTTGTGGTCGGGACTTGGACGAAGGGGATGCCGCGGTGGAGCGTCGCGGCCACGAAGCCCGCCAGGTCGCCGACGACGCCGCCCCCCACGGCGACCACCGCGCCGTCGCGGCCCACGTGCGCGGCCAGCAGCTGGTCGCACAGCTCGCTCCAGGTGCTGCGCACCTTGTTCCACTCGCCCGCTGGGAAGACGAAGAGACGCGCGGCGAGGCCCGCCTGCTCGAGGAGCTCCACGACCCGCCGGGCGTGCAGCTCCGCCACGCGGCTGTCGGTGACGACCGCGTAGAGATGCGCCGCGCAGCGCTCCGCGAGCAGCCGCGGCAGGTCGGCCAGGATGCCGCGGCCGACCAGGACGTCGTATCCGGCGTCGCGGCCCGGAGGGAGCGCCGCGCCGACGCGGATCGTTGTCACCACGTCACGTCCCGGCGGCCGGCCTCCGCATTCGCCCGTCTCGCCAGCACGAACAGGAGATCGGAGAGGCGATTGAGGTAGGCCAAGATCGTGCGGCCTCCGGCCACGCGCTCCTCCCGCTCGAGGCGCACCACCGAGCGCTCGGCGCGGCGGCAGACGGCGCGGGCGACGTGCAGCGCCGCCGCCTTCTGCGTCCCGCCCGGGAGGACGAAGTGCCGGAGCGGATCGAGACCCTTCTCCGCCGCGTCGATGGCCTTCTCGAGCGCGCGCACCCGCGCGGCGCCCACCGTGAGCTTGGCGCGCCGGGCGGCGCCGAGGGCATCGGGCCGGGGCGTGGCGAGCGCGCCGCCGATCGTGAAGAGGTCGCGCTGGATGTCCGCCAGCAGCGCGTCGGCGAGCTCCGCCGGCCTCGCGGCGCGGGCGGCGCCGATGGCTGCATTCGTCTCGTCCACGTCGCCGTAGGCGGCGACGCGCGGGTCGTCCTTGGGGACGCGGCGGCCGCCCATCAGGGACGTCTCGCCGCGATCGCCGGTCTTGGTGTAGATCCTCACGCCGCGCAAGCTACGGCGGGCGCGCTTGGCCCGTCCAGGGCGCCGGCCTCACCGGGCGAGCGCCGTGACGATCGCGTCGATGCGCGCCAGCGCCTCCCGGGTCGTGGCGGTGTGGTTGTTGAGCTGGATCGAGAAGATCCAGGTCCGGCCGCGCGCCAGCTCGAGGTAGCCGGCGAGCGAGTTCACCCGGTTGATCGATCCGGTCTTGGCCCGCACCCGCCCCACCAGCCGCGCGTCGGCAAAACGGCCCTTGAGCGTGCCCGATTCCCCTGCCACGGGCAGGGCGTCGAGGAACGCGCGGGCGCGCGCCAGGCGCCGCATCCGGGTGAGGATCTGCACGAAGGCGCGGGGCGCGACCAGGTTCCACGCCGACAGGCCGGAGCCGTCCACCAGGTCGAACATCGTCGAGTCCACGCCGAGCGAGTCGATGAGGAACCGGCGCTCGACGTCCAGCCCCGCCGGCCAGCTCCCCTGCCCGCGCAGCTCCCGTCCCAGGGTCTTCAGCAGCATTTCCGCGAACCAGTTCTGGCTCGTCGCCAGGATCGGCTGGAGGATCTCGGGAAGTGGCGGCGAGAGATGCTCGGCGAGGGGCGGCGCGGCGCGGGCCGCGGCGTAGGCCGTGGAGTCGAAGGTCGTGCGCAGCTGACCGTCCACGGTGATGCCGTGGGCTTCCAGCGAGCGCCGGAACGCGGTCGCGGCGTAGGCCGGCGCGTCGTGGATCGCGAAGAACTCGGTGTCGGGCGGCGCGTCCGCCGGCAGGTCGCCCTGCGCCCACACGACGTTCGTCCCGGGCTGCCGGAAGAAGTCGAGCGTCCGCTCCGAGTCGGCGCTCACCGTGCGCGCCCGGTTCGTGAACTGCACGACGCTGAGGTCGGGCCGGAGACGGATCTCGGGCGGCTGGCCGATCGCCGCAGGCGCGACCAGGAAGTCCACGCTGTTCTCGTTGAAGGCGAGCGCGGTGACCGGCGCTGCGTACCACCAGTTGAGGTCGTACGCCTGCCACGAGGGATGTGTCGCGGCGCTGTCGAACCACGACGCGTCGCCCACCAGATCGCCGGCGACGCGCGAGATCCCGCGCGCCTTCAGGGAATCGGCCAGTTCGTCGAAGGCCGCCGTCTCGGTCGGAGAGTAGCGGGCCGAGAGCGCCGGATCGCCGCGGCCATAGAGGACCAGGTCGCCATGCACGATCCCGCTGTCCACCGGCCCCGCCGCATAGACGCTGGTGCGGAACCGGTAGTCGCCCGGCAGCAGCGCGGCGGCCACCGCCGCGACCACCAGCTTGACGGTGCTCGCCGGGACGAAGAGGCGGTCGCCGTTCCGCTCGAAGACGACCGTGCCCCGCCGGTCGGCGATCGCCACGCCCCACAGGGCCCGGTCGAACGGCGGTGCGTCGAGCAGGCAGTTGAGCCGCCAGGCGAGGGTCGCCCTCCGGGAGCGGCACGCGGCCGGCGTCCGGGCCCGCACGACGCGGACGTGCGGAAGCGGCGTCTGCGCGCGGGCGCCGGGGGAGAAGCAAGGGGCGGCCCCCGCCAGCAGCAGCGCGACCAGCCAACGCGACAAGTGATTTCTGCTCAAGCGGTTGACTTCATGAGGTGGGTGTACGAAAGTAAGACAGTTCGCCCGCGTCGGTCAAATTGCGCGGCAGCCGCGCACCCCTCTCCAGGGCCGGTCTCCCACCGATGCACTTGGCTCCTTCGGCGGCACGCCGCCGCGCTCCGATGCCCGGTCCCGCCGCGTGAGACGATGGCTGCCGCTCGTCCTGCTCGCGCTTCCGGTCCGGATCGTGGCCGCGCAGGAGAGTGCCGCCCTCCGCACCGTCACCTCCGTGAGCTTCCGCGGCAACCACGCGCTCGACGCGGCGACGCTCTCGGCCGCGATCGCCACGAGCGCCTCCTCTTGGACGTACGGCTGGCCGGTGCTGAAGCACCTCGCGCTCGGCACGCGGCGGACGTTCGACGAGCTGGAGTTCCGCCGCGACGTGGTGCGGCTCCAGATCCTCTACCGCCAGCATGGCTACCTCGACGCGCGCGTGGACACGGCGGTCGTCCGGACGCCGACGAGCGTCGCGATCACCTTCCTGATCGAGGAGGGGCCGCCGGTCGTGGTGGATTCGATCGCGGTCGAGGGCCTCGACTCGATCCTTGACGTCCGGCGGCTGATCCGGCGCCTGCCGCTGGCCGAAGGAAGGCCGTTCGACCGGATCGCGTTCGAGGACGCGGCGGACACGATCGTCCTCGCGGTGCAGAACCTCGGCTATCCGTTCGCGACCGTGTACCGCAACTACAGCGTGAATCGCGAGACGCGGCTGGCGGACGTGGAGTACGCGGTCGTGCCGGGGAGCCGCTCGCGGATCGGCGAGATTGCGATCGCGGGCGCGTCGACCGTGAGAGCGGCCACCATCCACCGCTTCCTGGCCGTCCGGAGCGGCGACTGGTTCAGCCAGGACGCGCTGTACGAGTCGCAGCGCAGTCTCTATCAGACCGACCTCTTCCGGTACGCGAGCGTGGGCGTCCTCGCCGACAGCGCGTCCGCCGGCTCGGACTCGCTCGTGCCCCTGCTCGTGCGGGTGACCGAGGAGCCGCGGTCGCGCCTCCGGGCCGGAGTCGGCTACGGCACGATCGACTGCTTCCGCTCACAGGCCACGCTGTCGACGGCCAACTTCCTGGGCGGCGGCCGCCGGCTCGACCTCGCGGGCAAGCTCTCGAAGGTCGGCGTGGGCACGCCCACCGACGCCGGGCTCGCGAACTCGATCTGCTCAGCGCTGTCCGGCGATCCGTTCTCGGAGCGGGTGAACTACCTGACGTCGGCCACCTTCACCCAGCCGGCGTTCGTCCAGCGCAAGAGCACGCTGACCTTCACGGCCTTCGCGGAGCGCCGCTCCGAGTACAAGGCGTTCGAGCGCAACGGGGTCGGCGGATCGCTCGCGCTCGCCTACGGCCTCACGCGCGTCTCGCAGGCCACGCTGACGTACCGGATGGACTACGGCAGCACCAAGGCCGACCAGGCCGTGTTCTGCGTCTACTTCGACCGGTGCCAGCAGGCGGCGGTCGACGTGCTGTCGCAGCCGCGCCGCGAGGCGTCGCTGTCGCTGGCGCTGGTGCGCAACACCGCGAACTCGCCCCTCGAGCCGACCGCGGGCTCGGTGCTGCTGCTCGTGGGGTCGCACGCCTCTCCGCTGGTGGGCTCCGAGCCCCTCATCTCCTACAACAAGGTCGTGGCGGAGGGCACCTGGTACGCGGGGCTGTCGCGCACGTGGGTCGTGGCGCTGCGGCTGCGGGGCGGCGTGATCCGGCCCGGCCTCGCCTTCGTCGCCGATTCGTCCATCCGCTTCGTGCCTCCGGAGGAGCGCTTCTACGCCGGGGGCCCCGCCTCGGTGCGCGGCTTCGGGCGCAATGAGATGGGGCCGCTGGTCTACGTGGCCGATAGCATGGTCTGGGACCCGGCGGCCGGCGACAGCGTGCCGGCGGGACTCAGGACGTCGCCGATCGGCAGCTACGCGATCGCGCTCGCCAACCTCGAGCTGCGCTTCCCGTCGCCGATCTGGGGGAGCCGCCTGCGCCTCGCGGCGTTCGTGGACGCAGGGGAGCTGTGGGACCAGACGGCGGGCGGGCTGCTGCCCGGGGGGCTGAAGATCACGCCCGGCATTGGCCTGCGGCTCGGCACACCGCTGGGGCCGGTGCGCGTCGACGTGGCCTACAACGGCTACCCGCGCCAGCAGGGCCCGCTCTACATCGTGAGTCCGCCCACCTCCTCGTCGCCCGGCCAGCTGATCCTGCGCCAGGAGAACTACGCCGGCCCACCGCCGGGGACGTCGTTCTTCAAGCGCCTGCAGTTCCAGTTCAGCGTGGGCGAGGCGTACTGAGATGCTGCGCCGCGCGCTGATCGTCACGGGCGGCTTCGTCGTCGCGCTGGCGTTCGTCGTGATCGCGCTGGTCGCCGCTCTTCTCGGCACCGCTCCCGGTCACGCGGTCGCGCGCCGCATCGCCCTGAGCGCGTTGGCGCGAGCGGTGGACGGGCGCGTGCAGATCGGCTCGGTCTCCGGCTCGCTCTGGCGCGCGGCCGAGCTGAGGGACGTCACGCTGAGCACCCCGGACGGCCGCCCGGTCATCCGCGTGGGGCGCGTGCGCGTGACCTACGCGCTCGCGAACGTGGCGCGCGGCCGCTACGTGCTGTCGCACGTCCAGCTCGACCGCCCGACGGTCGTGCTCGAAAAGGGTGCGGACGGGCACCTCAACATCGAGCACCTCTTCCGGCTGCTCGAGCCGCGAGGGGGGCGGCCGGGCGGGAAGCGCGCGCTGGTGGAGCTGGACGGCTTGAGCCTGACCGACGGGACGGTGATCCTGCGCGAGCAGCCGGTGCCCGGCGACCATCCGCCGGAGCGCCGCTTCACCGGGATCAACCTGGACGCGTCGCGCCTGCGGGTTTCGCACCCCGACTCCGCGGGCGTCGTGGCGGATCTGCGGCACCTCGCGGTCGCGGTCTCCAATCCGGCGGTGCGGCTGAAGGACGCCTCCGGGCGGGTCGTGATCGAAGGCGACAGCGTGCGATTCGACCTCGCGCACGTGGAGCTGCCCGGGACGTCGGGCCGGGCGCGGGGCGCGGTGCGGTGGGGCCGGGGCGCGCCGAGCGGCCGCGCGAAGGTCGAGGTGATCGCGGACCTCCCGCGCGTCGGCTTCGCCGATTTCCGCTGGGCCGTGCCGGGGCTGCCCGCGGAGGGCGGCGGCCGCATCGCGGTTCGCTTCCGGCTCCTGGCCGGTGGCGGCAGCGACTGGAGCTTCCGCGACGCGGAGCTGTCGTCCGGCCGCAGCAGCCTCCGCGGCTCGCTGGCGCTCGTGGTGGGGCCCCGGGGCGGCGTCAGGTTCGACAGCTTGGCGGTCGACGCGGAACCACTCGACCTGGCGCTGCTGACTCCGTTCCTTGGCAAGCCGCCGGTCGCCGGCACCGTTCGCGGGCGCATTCGCGCGGCGGGCACGCCCGCGAGCCTCAACGTCACCGTGGACCTCGCGCTCGCCGACGGCGGCGTGGCGGGCCGCCCGGTGAGCCGCGCGACCGGCTCGGGGCTGGTGACCGTGGGCGGGAGCTTTGGGCTCGCCTTTCACGAGTTCTCCCTGACCTCCTCGGACATCGCGCTCGCGACGATCGAGAAGCTCGCGCCCTCCGTCACGCTGCGGGGGCGGCTGGCGCTGAGCGGCACGCTCGAGGGCCCGTGGCGCGACGCGGCGTTCGCCGGCACGCTCCGGCACGGCGACGGCGGCGGCCCGATGTCGTCGGCCCGCGGCACCGCGCGGCTCACGCTGGGCGACACGGTGCGCGTCGCGGCGGATCTGGTGGCGGACTCGCTTTCGCTCGACGACCTGCGGCGCTCCTATCCGGCGATCCCGCTCGGGGGCGCTCTGGCGGGCTCCGTGAAGGTGAACGGCCCCGTCACCGCGCTCGCGATCGACGCGGCGCTGGGCGGGCGGCGCGGCGGCGTCACGGCGCGCGGCGTGGTGGGCGCGCGCGACTCCGCGGTGGTGATCGCGCTGAGCGGCTCGCTCGATTCCCTCGATCTCGCCGGTCGGTTCGACGGCGCGCCCGCGACGCGCCTGACGGGCGAGTGGCGCGCCGATCTCGCGGTGCCGACCGCGGACAGGACCGCCGCGCCGACCGGGAGGCTTGCGGTGACGCTGGCCGGGAGCCGCTTCGCCGGCGTGGAGCTCGAGCGCGCGGGCGCGAGCGTCGCGCTCGCGCCGCAGCGGCTGGAGTTCGACACGCTCTACCTGGAGCAGCCCGCGCTGAGTCTGACGGCCTCCGGAGCCCTGGGGATGCGGGGCGGGCCGGCCGGCCAGGTGTCGTTCGCGCTCCGCGCCGACACCCTCGCGGTCCTGGAGCCCCTGGTATCCTGGGCCCGCGGCCTCGCGGGCGTGGACTCCGCCGCGCGGCCGCTGGAAGTGCGGGGCGCCGTGCGGGCCGGCGGAAGGGTGACGGGGACACTGGAGCGCTGGGAGGTGACGGGGGATCTGACGGCAGACCGCATCGTGTTCGGCACGCTGGCGGCGCGGAACGCGCGCCTCGGTGGCGCGCTGCGCGGCGGCTCGCGCGGGCTCGGCCTCGCGCTGCACGCCTCCGCCGACTCGCTCCGCGTGGGGGACCTGCGCTACTCGCTCGTCGCGCTCGCTGCCAACGGGCCGCAGGACAGCCTCCAAGTCCACGCGTCCGGCGCCTTCGCCCTCGGATCCTCCGTGCAGCTCGACGTCGGGCTCAGCGCGGATTCGGTCGGATGGCGCGCGCGCCTCGACGCGGCGAGCCTCGCGCTCCGCGGGCGGGTCTGGACGCTGGCGGGACGGCCGCGCCTCGCCGCCGCGCACGACGTTATCGCCATGGACACGCTCGAGTTCCGGGGGCAGGGCGGCGGCCGCGTGATCCTGGGCGGCCGCTTCCCGCTCGCGGCGGCGGGCGACGTGATGCTCTCGGCGGACAGCGTGCCGCTCGCGGACCTCTACGCGCTCGCGGAGGCCGACACGGCGGGCGTGGACGGCGTGTTGAGCGGGACGGCCCGCCTCACGGGGGCAGCCGCCGACCCGGTGATCCACGCGTCGGCCCGCGTCGTGGGCGGCCGGTTCGGCGATTTCCGTGCGCCGCGCCTGGACGCCGCGGCCGACTATGCGGCGAAGCGGCTCGCCTTCCGGGCCGGCCTCCGCAGCGAGCACGAGCAGGTGCTGACCGCGTCCGGGACGCTGCCGCTCGATCTCTCCCTCGTGGAGGTGGCGCGGCGCCAGCTCCCCGACTCGCTCCTGATCCGCGTGCGCGCCGATTCGGTGGATCTCGGCGTGCTCGACGCGTTGACCGCGATCGCGCGCGACGTGCACGGCCAGCTCACGGCGGACGTCCAGGTGCGCGGCACCTGGGACCGGCCGTCGCTCGAAGGGAGCGTGCAGATCAGCGGCGGCGCGGCGACGATCCCGGCCCTCGGCGCGCGCTACACCGGCATCGAGGCGCGCATGACGATGGGCGGCGACCGGCTCAGCGTGGAGGAAGCACACCTCAAGGGCGGCACCGGGACGCTCGGCGTGGCCGGCGACGTCCGGTTCGAAGCGCTCACGCACCCCGTGCTCGACTTGACGGTGACCGCCGGCGGCTTCTCGGCCTTCACCCAGCGCGACTTCGCGGGCCTCACGGCCAGCGGCGAGCTGCATCTCGCGGGGCCGGCGGTCGGCGCCACGTTGACCGGGCGGCTGACGGTGGACGCCGGATTCCTCGCCTTCGCCGACCTGGTCGAGAAGCGGATCGTGAACCTGGACGATCCGGAGTTCCGCGCGGTGGTGGATTCGAACCTGGCCCGCGCCTCGGACCTCGGCCCGAGCGTCAAGAACGTGTTCCTCGACAGCCTGCGGATCAACGCGCTCACCGTCTCGATGGGGCCCGACGTGTGGCTGCGGTCGCACGAGGCGAACATCCAGCTCGCGGGGGACTTCACCGTCGGCAAGAGCGTGGAGAACGGGATCAGCCGCTACCGGCTCGACGGCGAGCTGCGCGCGGTGCGCGGCACCTACCGCCTCACCGTGGGGCCGACGAGCAAGGAGTTCCGGGTCACGCGGGGAACGGTCCGCTTCTTCGGCACGCCCGACCTCAACCCCGTGCTCGACATCGTGGCCGAGCACCCGGTGCGGGCGGTTCAGGGGAACGACATCGTGATGCGGGCCGTGATCGGCGGCACCCTGCTGGCGCCGAAGCTGTCGCTCGAGAGCGACCAGCGTCCCCCTCTGTCGGAGACGGAGATCGTCTCGTATCTGTTGTTCGGGCGCCCCTCGTTCGACCTCGCGTCGGGCGGCAGCACGGCGGGATCGGGCAGCGAGCAGGCCATCTTCCAGGGCGCGATGGCGGGCCTGGCGGGCGTGCTGTCGGGCCAGCTGGAGCAGACCCTGGTCACGGACCTGGGGCTCCCGGTGGACTACCTCGCGATCCGGCCGGGCGGGGGCACGGTCGCCGACATTTTCGGGAGCACGCGGGTCGAGGCGGGCACCCAGATCGGAGAGCGCACCTTCCTGACGCTCAACGCTGGACTGTGCCAGGTGTCGCGGGGCCTGTCGTCACAGGCCCTGGGCGCGAGCGTGGAGTATCGCCTCACCGGGCGCTGGAGGATGGAGGCGAGCGTCGAGCCCACCGTCCAGGAGTGCCGACCCGCGGGGTTCCTGATCCGCCCGCCGGCGCCGTACCAGATCGGCTTCGACCTCTTCTGGCAGTCGGGGAACCCGTGACGCGGGTGCTCATCGTCACCAATCCGGCGGCGGCCCGCGCGGGAGCGCAGGGGCTCAAGGCGGCGCGGCGCCGGCTCGAGGCGGGCGGGCTCAAGGTCCACGTCGAGCAGACGCGGACGATGGGGGACGGCGCGGCGCTGGCGCGCGCAGCCGTCGCCGACGGCTGCAGCGTCGTCATCGCGCACGGCGGCGACGGCACGGCGATGGACGTCGCGACCGGGCTGGTCGGCACGGAGCTCCCGCTCGGCCTCCTGCCGGGCGGGACCGGCAACGTCCTGGCAGGGAACCTCGGCGTGAGCCGCTCGTTCGTCGCGGCGGCGGACACGATCGTGAGGGGCGCGACGCGCGTGATCGATCTCGGGCGCATGACCACGGCGGCGGGCACGCGCTATTTCGCGGTCAACGCCGCCACGGGCTTCGCCGCCGACCTGATGGCGCAGACGGAGCAGCGGCACAAGCAGCGCTTCGGCGTCTCCGCGTACGTCGCGCGGGCGTGCGTGCTCGCCGCCGACCTGGTGCGCGCGGCGAGCCGGGTGGAGGTGGACGGCGTCGTTCACGAGGGCCACGCGGCGACCGTGCTGGTGGCCAACTGCGGGCAGATCGTGCCCGGCGTGCTGTCGCTCGGCTCGCACATCCAGCCCGACGACGGCGTGCTGGACGTCGTCGTGATCGACGCCAATTCGTACGCCGCGGCCCTGCGCGTGGTGTGGCGGCTGCTCCAGCGGCAGCCGCACGCCGACAGCGGCATCACCTTCTATCGCGGAGCGACGGTGCGCGTGACCACGGAGCCGGCTCTTCCGGCGCAGTCGGACGGGGACGCGCTGGGCACCACGCCCCTCAGCGTCGAGCTGCTGCCGCGCGCGCTCAGCGTCTGCGTCCCCGAGCGGCGCCGCCTGGTCTGGAGGTTCGGTGCCTCTTAGCTTCGCGCCGATGAGCAACCCGCTCGCCGGCCGCCGCGTCCTGGTCGTGGACGACGAGCGCGCCATCGCCGCGACGGTCGTGCGGCGGCTGGAGCGCGACGGAGCGGTGTGCGTGGCCGCGTACTCCGGCACCGAGGGGATCGAGCGGCTCACGGGCGAGCCGTGCGACCTGCTGATCACCGACATCCTGATGCCGGGCAAGTCGGGGCTCGACCTCGTCCAGGTCGTCCAGGAGCTCGCCGAGCCGCCCGCGGTGATCGTGATGGCGGCGCAGGCCGAGCCCGCGGCGGTGGTCGAGGCGCTGGCGCGGGGCGTGGACGGCTACGTCCTCAAGCCGTTCGACCCCGAGCTGGTGGCGCACGAGGCGGCGGTCGCGATGGAGCTGCGCGCGCTCCGCCAGGTCGTGACCGGCGCCGCCGCCCTGCCCGCCGCCACCACGCTCGCCGTGTTGGGCGAGGTGGTCAGCGCCTTCGAGCGCGCCGATCCGTTCCGCGCGGGCTACTCCTCGCGCACCTCGCGGCTGGCCGGCGCCATCGGCGCATCGCTCGGTCTCGACGGCGAGCGGCTGATGGTCGCGGCCCGCGTCCACGACGTGGGGATGCTCGCCGTGCCGCCTTCCGAGCTGCACCAGGAAAGTGGGATGGATCGGCCCACCCAGCACCTGATCCGCGTCCACCCGACGCTCGGGGCCCGGTGGATCGAGCGGCTCGGCGCCGACCGCGCGATCGTCGCGGCCGTGGCCGCGCACCAGGAGCGGTTCGACGGGAACGGCTATCCGGGCGGCCTGAGCGGCGACGACATCCCTCCGCTGGCGCGCGCCCTCAGCACCGCCGCGGCGATCGCCGCGATGTGCGCCAGGCGGCCGTGGCGCGAGCGGCGCGAGCCGTCCTCGGTCATCGACGAGCTCAATGCCGGCCGCCTCTCCCAGTTCGGCGCCGCCGAGGTGGATGCGGCGCTCGACGTCCTGCGCCGTTCCCCCGCGCTCCTCGCCTGAGCCGCCGATGGCCGACTCCGTGCTCATCGTGGACGACGACGCCGACCTCCTGCGGACGGTCGGCGACTACTTCGAGCGCCTCGGCTACGAGGTCTGGTGCGAGGACACCGGGGAGGCGGCGCTCGAGGCGTACGCGCTCCACCGCCCCGAGGTCGTCATCCTCGACCTGAAGCTGCCGGACTACGACGGGATGCAGGTCCTCGAGCAGCTCAGGCGTCACGACGCCGCGGTGCTCCTGATGACCGGGCACGGGGACATCGAGACGGCGGTGCGCGCGATGCAGCTCGGCGCGGAAAACTTCCTCGCCAAGCCGGTGGACATGCCGCTGCTGGCGGCCGCGGCGGCGCGGGCCCTCGACAAGGTCCGGCTCAAGCGCCACAACGCGCTCCTGGTCTCGCGCCAGGCGCCCGACGGCGACGACATCCTCGGCGTGTCAGGCGCGATGCGCGATCTCGCCCGCCAGGTGGTCCTGCTCGCGGAGTCGGAGCGCACCACCGTCCTGATCACCGGCGAGTCGGGCACCGGCAAGGGCTGGGTCGCCCGACTGATCCACCGCCTTTCGCCGCGACGCGACGCCCCGTTCGTGGACGTGAACTGCGCGGGCCTTTCCGCCACCTTCCTCGACTCCGAGCTGTTCGGCCACGAGAAGGGCGCGTTCACCGACGCCAAGGAGCTGAAGCAGGGGCTCTTCGAGGTGGCGGACCGGGGCACGCTCTTCCTCGACGAGATCGCCGAGCTGGCGGCGGAGCTGCAGCCCAAGGTCCTCAAGGCGCTCGAGGACAAGTCGTTCCGCCGGCTCGGCGGCACACGCGAGCTCCAGGTGGACGTGCGGCTCATCGCCGCCACCAACCACGACATCGGCGAGGCGGTGCGGAGCGGCCGGTTCCGGGAGGACCTCTACTACCGGCTCAACGTCATTCCCCTGCACTTGCCGCCGCTCCGGGAGCGGGCGAAGGCGGACCGCCTGGCCCTCCTCAAGCGCCTCTTCACGGATCTCCGCGTGGAGCTGCCCGACAGCCCCGGGGACATCTCCTCCGAGGCGCTCGAGCGCCTGCTCGTCTACTCGTGGCCCGGGAACATCCGCGAGATGCGGAACGTCCTCGAACGGGCGCTGATCATCGGGCGCGGAGCCGAGCGCCTGGGGCCGGAGCACCTGACGGCGGAGTTCGGCCGCCGGGCGGGCGAGCCGCTGGCGCGCGTGCAGACGGTCTCGCTGGAGGAAGTGGAGCGCCGCCACATCGAGCGCACCCTGCGTCGGCACGGAGGCAACCGCACGCGCGCTGCCGAGGAGCTGGGCATCTCGCGCGCGACGCTGATCAACAAGATCAAGGCCTACGCCCTGGACGTCTGACGGGAGGAAAGGGACCGTGGAAATCGACATGATGGTCTGCCGGTCGTGCGGGAACGAGGAGCGGGCGTCCGAGGGCATGCCCTGTCAGGATTGCGGGACCTTCATCTGCCAGATCTGCGACATGCGCGGTATCACGCTCTGCAAGGCGTGCCGCGCCAAGCGCGGGATGGCGGAGCCGGCGAACCTGCCGCCGCCCGCCCCGAAGAAGAGCGCCTAGGCCGGCCCCACCACCTCCTGCTCGAGCGCGACGAACACCGCCGGATCGAGCTTCAGCCCCACGAGGCCCCGCAGGTTGGCGATCGCCGCGGCCGGCGCGATCGCGGCGCCCTCCGCGCTCCCCACGGCCAGCTCGTCGTAGACGCTGGCGACGGCGACGATCCGGGCGCCCAGGGGGATCTCTTCGCCGCGGCGCCCTTCGGGCACGCCCTTCCCGTCGAAGCGCTCGTGCTGGTAGCGCACGATCTCCGCCACGCCCTTGAGCAGGACCAGCGGCTCCAGCAGCTGGGCCGCCAGATCGCTTTCGCCGGGGCTCGTGCCGATCTCCTGCCCCGCCGGCGCGGCCAACGCGAGCCCCGGCTCGCGCAGGGCCAGTTTCCCGATGTCGTGCAGGTGGCCCGCGACGCGGACGGCCTCCACGTCGTCGCCGTGGAGGCCCAGGTGCACTGCGATGCGGGCGCTGAGGTCGGAGACGCGCTGGGAGTGACCGAGCAGCAGCGGGTCCTTCGCCTCAAGCGCGTCCACCAGCACCCCGAGCACGGTGACGGAGAGCCGCGCCAGAGCGCGGGACTGCTCCTCCAGCTCGGCGGTGCGCACCGCCACCTCGCGCGCCAGCCACTGCTCCAGCTCGCGCCGCTCGATCTCCAGCTGGCGCCGGCGCAGCGCCCGCTGCAGCGAGTGCTGCAGCTCCTCGAGGTCCACCGGCTTGATGAGGTAGTCGGCGGCGCCGAGCTTGAGGCACGAGATCGCGGCCGCGGGCTCCCCGACACCGGTGAGCATGATGATCGCGAGGTCGGGGTCGGCGGCCAGCGCCTTGGGCAGCAGCTCGGTGCCGGTCATCACCGGCATCCGGATGTCGCAGAGCATCGCGGCGAACCGGTGGACGCCCATCAGCCGCAGCGCCTCCTCGCCGTGCTTCGCCTGCTCGACCTCGTGCCCGAGCCGCTCGAGGTACGCCGCGAGCACGCCGCGGACCGAGGGTTCGTCGTCGACGACGAGAATGCGCGTCTTGGGCGCCGGCGAGGTCACCCGGCGAAGCTACGGCGCGACCTGGAACGCGGCAAGCATTCCGCCGCTTTACACCCGTGGCGCGGGCGGCTAGCCTTGGCACGCCACCATGCCTCCATCCATCACGGACGTTCCGGGGATCCTGGTCGGGCACGCGACGGACGCGGCCGGGGCGACCGGGTGCACGGTCGTGCTCGGCCCCGCCGACGGGATGCCATGCACGGCCTTCGTGCGCGGGCGCGCGACCGGCTCGCGCGAGCTGGACGCCTGCCGGCCCGAGTCGCTCGCCGGCCGCGTGGACGCGATCGTCCTGACGGGCGGCTCCGCCTACGGGCTCGCCGCGGCGGACGGCGTGATGCGGTGGATGGAAGCGCGGGGCCGCGGCTTCAGGATCGGCGGCGGCGTCGTGCCCATCGTGCCCGCCGCCGTGGTCTTCGATCTGATGCCGCTGGGCCGGTTCGACGCGCGGCCCACGCCGGAGATGGGAGCGGCGGCGTGCGACGCCGCCGGGACGACGGTGGCCGAGGGATCGATCGGCGCGGGGACGGGGACGACGGTGGGGAAGGCGCTCGGCCTTGAGAGAGCGATGAAGGGCGGGGTGGGGAGCTGGTCCGAGCGCGCCGGCGACGTAGTGGCGGGCGCCGTCGCGGTGGTCAACGCGTTCGGTGACGTGCTGGACGCGTCGGGGAAGGTGCTCGCGGGCTCGCGCCGCGAAGACGGCGCGTTCGCGGGCTCCGCGGCGTTCCTCGCCGCGGGCGGCAGGCCCGGCGGCTCGCTCTCCGCGGAGCATCACACGGCGCTGGTGGTCGTGGCCACCAACGTCGCGCTGGACCGGCTGGCCCTCTCGGGCGTGGCGCGCGCGGGCGCGGACGCGATCGCGCGGCGCATCGTTCCCTCGGGCACGGCCGTGGACGGGGACATCGTGTTCGCCTGCTCGGCGGGAACGGCGCAGGCCACCGCGATGCAGGTGGAGCAGATGGCCAGGGCTGCGACGGAGATGGCCATCGAGCGCGCCGTGAGGATGGCCAAGGGGAGGGACGGGATACCCGGGCTGGCTGACAAGTGAGAGGTGAGGCGTGAGAAGTGAGACGGCGAAAAGTGAGACGTGATAGGTAGAAATGCGTGAGAAGTGAGACGAGCGATGCTGCATCGCGCCGTCTCACCTCTCACTGGGCCTTCTCACCCCTCACCTTCACTCACTTCTCACCTTCATCTCGAGAACTCCGCCAACTTCGCCCCGATCTCATCCTGTATTCTCCTCGCCCGCCGGATCCTCCAGGCGTCGTTCACGATGATCGAGAAGGCCAGCTCCTCGCCGTCCGCCGCCGAGACGTAGCCCGCCAGCGCCGACGCGTTCTTCAGCGTCCCCGTCTTCGCCCGCAGGCGCCCCTCAGCCGGCGTGTCCTCCATCCGCCCCTCCAGCCCGTCCCCCGCCACGGGGAGCGAGCGCCAGAACACGTCGGCCTCCGGCACGCGCCGCTCGTAGGCGAGCAGTTGGACCAGCGAGCGCGGCGTGGCCTCATCGAGGATCGAGAGGCCGGAGCCGTCGCTCACGGTGAAGGCGGCCGGCGCGATGCCGACCGTGTCGCGGAGGAACTGCGCCACCGCGCGCGCGCCGCTCGCGAACGTCCCGGCGCCGCCCACGCTCCGCCCGATGGACCGGAACACCAGCTCCGCGGAGAGGTTGTGGCTCCGGTGGTTGATCATCTCCACCAGGTCGCCGAGGTTCTCGGAGCGGCGCACCGCGATCGCGCCGGCCAGCGGTGCGGCGCTCCCGCCGCGGGCCCACGCCAGCAGCTGGCGGCCGCGGCCCGGCGCGTCGTCCGTCGCGCTGCGCGTCGTGCCCGACACCGTGACGCCGCGCGCAACCAGGAGCGACCGGAGCAGCCCTGCGGCGAACAGCGCGGGCTCCTGCACGACCGCCCACGTCCTCCACGCGCGGCGCCAGGGTGAGATGGAGCCGCTCAGAGCGATGGCCCTGCCCGTGGGGCCGCGCCGCAGGCTGATCCGGGTGCGGCCGCGCGGCCGGCCCGTGACCACTGTGCTGTTCACGGTGAAGTAGTCGTTGGGCGGGTGCATCGTCACCACCGCGCTTTCGCCGCGGCTCTCGCCCGGCTCCACCGTGATCTCGACCAGGTTCCCGGCGGCGCCCAGCGCGGACGGCGGCGCGGCGAACCACTGGTCGAGGTTCTCCGGCGACCATCCCGGTCCCGCCAGCTCCGCGCCGAGGAACGACGCGTCCCCCACCAGGTCACCGCCCACGCGCCGGATCCCCAGTCGTACCACGCTGTCGGCGAACGGCGCGAGCGCCGCGGTGTCAAGGCCGAAGGTGGGGTCGCCGGTGCCGTAGAGCACCAGGTCGCCGTACAGCGTGCTGTCGCGCACGGGTCCGCCGGCGAACAGCACGGTGAGGAACCGGAAGTCCGGTCCGAGGTAATGCAGCGCCGCCGCGGTGGTGAAGAGCTTGGCGTTGGAGGCGGGGACGAACCGGCGGTCGGCGCGGTACGACAGCAGCGTGTCGCCGCGGGTGAGGCTCACCACCAGTGCACCCCAGGTCGCGTAGCGCCACGCGCGGCCCTGGAAGAGCGGCGCCATCGTGCGCGCCAGCGGTCCCTGCGCTCGCTCCTGCGCGCGCAGCGTCCCGGCCGCGGCGGCGGCGAGAAGGAGCGTGACGGCGACGGCGCGGCGCATGCTCACGGTCCCGGGTGGTACTCCCGCTCGACGTGGCCCCGGAGCTGCGACGGGTAGAAGTACACCGGCCGCAACTCGCCCGTCGTGTAGCGCCGCGCCTGGTCGTCGAAGTGCTTCGACGCTTCCTCGCCGCTCTCGCCCCCCGCCGTCACGGCCATCGCGCGCACGCTGTCCCCGAACTCCACCACCGCCACGAAGCTGTTCCCGCTGCTCCCGTACCACTTCACGGTGTTCGTGTAGGGCCGCGCGCCGAAGGAGGCCAGTGAGCCCCACCGCGAGGAGGCGAAGCCCACCGGGATGCTGGGCTTTGCGTCGTCGAATTGCGGCTCGATCGAGTCGTTGATCCGCTGGAACCGGTTGATCGCACCCCACGCCGTGCGCCACGTCCCGAAGTCGGCCGTGAGGCTGTCCGTCGCCGCCGCGAGCGCCCGGAGCAGTACCGCCGGTGCGGTGCGCTCGACGACGTACGTCTCGGCCGAGAGCCCCACCTGCCGCGCGTCCCGGAACACGTCCCGCTCGACCTCAGTCCCCCAGAACACCGCGAGCGACGTCGCGACCGAGCTGGTGTCCCATCGGAAGTCCCACTTCTTGAGCTCGGCGATCTGGTCGCGGAGGCGCGAGCGGAGCGAGTCCCCGTGCTCGAGACGGTCGTACGCGCGGAGCAGGGGCGGGACCATCCGCGCGAAGGAGGGCAGCCAGCTGTCGAACGCGGCGGCGGTGAGGGACGCCGTCGTGAAGTCGTGGTGGCCCGGCAGGACCCTGAGCGCGTGGTAGCCGCGCGGCGACTCCTCCGTGCCCGTCTCCACGTACTTCGGGAACCGCTCCCGCCTGGGGCTCGACGGCCCGGCCGCCGACCACGGCCAGTTGTTCGAGTTGTAGAGCCAGCCGCTCGCCGGGTTCAGGAGCCAGGGCGTCTCGTCGACCGACAGCAGGCCGTGGTAATCCGTGGCCGTGTCGCTCCCGTTCACCGGCTTCGTCCAGTCGAGCGCCGTGTCGCGCCGCGGGAGCCAGTTGGCGTGGAAGTACGCGATGTTCCCCTCGGCGTCCGCGAAGATCGTGTTGTTCGACGAGTTGGTGTGCAGCTCCATCGTCTGACGGAACTCGGCGTAGTCCTTCGCCTTGGTCCGCGTGTACGACTGGATCAGCGCGTGGACCGGGTCGTACATCAGGCTCACGCTCTCCCACTTGTCGCCCACGCTCCGCACGATCGGCCCGTGGCGCGTGTACCAGACGGTGAACGTCCTCGCCGCCATCCCCGTGTCGGTGCGCCAGCGGACGGTGACCGCGCGGCTCGTCATCGGGAGGAGGCTGTCGCCGTGGCGGTAGAAGAACCGGTCGCCCTGCCTCGTGACCGTCTCGAGGAACTCGTCCATGAAGTCCGCGCCGGTCGAGGTGTGTATCCAGCCGGCGGTGGCGTTGAATCCCTGGTACACGAAGAACTCCCCCCAGGTCACCGCGCCGTACGCGTCGAGCCCCGAGTCGCTCGACATCTGCAGCTCGGAGCGGAAGTAGAACGACGTGTGCGGGTTGATCCAGAGCAGCGCGTGGTGGTCCTTCGCGCTCTTCGGCGCGATCGCGATGCCGTTGGAGCCCGTAGGCTCGACCCAGGGGCCGTCGCCGCCGTCGCCGCCGGGCTGCGGCGCGGAGGCGGGAGCGCGGCCGCCGTAGAAGGCCTGGAGGCCGCGCGGGTCCACCCGCTCGACGTCCCAGCCGATGCTGCCCTCGCTGAAGGCCAGCGCCATCCACGGCTCGAAGTGGCGGATGACCTTCGGCGTCACCTGCGGGTGCGTGTACAGGTAGTAGTTGAGGCCGTCGGCGAACGCGTCCATCAGCGCCTTGAGCCACGCCGGGCTCGCGGCGTACATCGCCTTGAGGCTGTCGTCGTTCTCGAGGAGCCGGATCCGCAGGTCGCGCCAGATCGCCCCTTCGCCCAGCGTCTCCGCCGTGCGGCCCAGCGCGTTGAGGTAGTTCATCTCCACGCGGTTGAAGTCGTCCTCGGCCTGCGCGTACTCCATCCCGAACACGGCGTCGGCATCCGACGTTCCGTGCACGTGTGCGATGCCCCAGTCGTCGCGCGTGATCGTGACGTCGCGGGCCTCCGCCTCCCAGCGCGCGACGTCGCTGCGCGACGCGCCGGCGCGGGAGCAGGCGGCGCAGGCCGCCACCAGCATCAGTGCGAGTCGCTTCATGCGTGCCTCATCGGATTGCGGAAGATATCCGGGGATTGCGCATTCCGCGCGGGGTCCGCTCTGTTCGTCGCGTGACGATCCTGCTCGTGCTCTTGGCGCTTCTGGGCTTGGCGGCGCTGTACCAGGCGGCGGTCGTGCTGGCGCTGCGGCGCGGCTGGCGGAATCCCCGGGTGCCGCATCGTCGCGATCCCACGGCGCTCGGCCTCGCGTTCGAGACCGTTCGCATTCCGACCGCCGGTGGAAAGACGCTCCACGGGTGGTGGATCCCGTCCGGCGTGGCCGGCGCGCCCTGCCTGGTCCTCGCGCACGGCTGGGGCCGGAACGTCGAGCGGATGCTCCCGTGGATCGAGATGCTGCACCCGCAAGGCTTCGATCTCCTGGCGTTCGATGCGCGCCACCACGGCGCGTCTGACGAGGACGGCTACGCGACGATGCTGAAGTTCTCGGAGGACGTCTGCGCGGCGGTGGACTACGCCGTTGGGGTGCGCGGCGCGCCTGGTCGTGAGGTCGGCGTGCTGGGGCTCTCGGTCGGCGGCTCCGCGGCGATCCACGCGGCGGCGCACGAGCCGCGGATCGCGGCGGTGGCCACCGTGGGCGCGTTCGCCGATCCCTCCGATCCCCGCGCGACGATCGGGAGGCACTGGTGGGTCCTCGCGCCCGGCCTGCCGCTGGCGTTTCGGCTGGTGGAACGACGTATCGGCTTCCGGTTCCGCGACGTCGCGCCCGAGAAGGTGATCGGGAACGCGCGCGCCCGCTTCCTGCTCATTCACGGCACGGACGACGTCGTGGTGCGGGTGTCGAACGCGCGGCGTCTGGCCGCGGCGGGCGGAGCCGCCGTCGAGACCTGGATCATCCCCGGACGCGGCCATTCCGACCCGCATCGCGAGCGCGGGATGGCCACCAAGCTCACCGCCTTCTTCAGGAACCCGTCATGATGCGCCGGATCGCTGCCGCTGCTGCCTTGGTCGCTCTGCTGCCCGTCGTAGGCGCCGCTCAGGACCTGACGTCCATCTGCGAGAAGGTGCAGCACCCGCGGGTCGGCGCCTGGTCCGAATTCAAGATGATCGGCGGGCGGAACGACGGAGCCACGATGCGGATGTCCGTCGTGGGGACCGAGCGCCGCGAGGGGGCCGCTTACATCTGGCTCGAGATAGTGATGCGCGGGTTCGGCGCCGGCCGCGGCGAGGACGCTAGTGGGCCGCGGCTCATGATCAGCAAGATGCTGGTGCCCGGCTTCGGGCCCGGGATGGGCCGGCCGGCCGTGACCATCGTGAAGATCGACGACGTGCCCGCGATGGAGATGCCGCAGGGAGGGCAGGGGCCGGGCTCCCCCAAGTCCGGCTTGGAGAACTGCCGCAACGCCAGGGTCGTCGGCTGGGAGTCGGTGACGGTACCGGCGGGCACGTTCCGGGCGCTGCACGTCGTCGGCGCCTCCGGGCACTCGGATTCCTGGGTGGATCCAGATCTGCCCTTCGCGCTGGTGAAGGAGAACGCGAACGACGAGGAGCACACCCAGACGGTCCTGGTCGGCCACGGAACGGGCGCGCTGTCGCGGATCACTGAGCGCCCGCGTCCCTTCGACGCGCAGCTCTTCATGCGCTCGCTGACCGGTGCGCGAGGCGGGGGCGCGCCGCCGCACTAGCTCAAGGCACTCCGAGCTTCTTCCGCACCAGCGGCCGGACGAACGCGGCCGGCGGATTGTGCGCGGTGGCGAGGTCGTACGCCTGCCGGTACTGGGTGTTCGCCTCGTCCGTCCTGCCCTCCTGCTCGAGGGTCATCGCGAGCAGGCAGCGCATGAACGGGTCGCGCTGGTTGCCCCGCACGTTGAGCGCGTTCGTGAAGTCGCGCTCCGCCGCCGGCAGATCGCGGAGGTACAGCGCGACGTAGCCGGTGAGGTAGGGGAAGAACCGCTCCTGCTGCGCCGCCATCGCCGAGTCTCCGTCCAGCGCCCGCCGCGCCGCCGCGATCTGCCGCCGCGCCTCGGCGGCGTCGCCCCGACGAGCGGCCAGGCGGCCCAGCGCGTGGGCCAGGCGGAAGTCCCAGAGGCTGGCGGGATGCGTCTTCGGCGCCGGCTCCTTCATCCCCAGCTCATAGCCACGGCGGTACCACCGATCGGCGGCGCCCAGTTCGCCCGCGTCGATGCACACGCGCGCCGCCTCGTCCGCCATCTCGCCCTCCTGGTAGAAGGCGTTCTGCGGCTCGGCCGACTCGCGCGTCTGCCAGTACGCGATGACCATCTCCTCGTACTTCACCGTGTTGGCGCAGTCGCCGTCGAAGGCGTACGACATCGCCATCGCGCGCTCGGCTGCGGCCTTCGCCGCCGGGTCGGCCGCCGAATCCACGAGGCGCTGGAAGATCGCGCGGGCCTCCGCCGTCTTCCCCTGGAGGTCCAGGCGCGAGGCCTCCTGCATCGGGCCGCTCGGCCCCTGCGGCGCGGGCTGGGCGAAGGCCGCGGTGACGGCGAGGGACAGCACGGCAAGGGTCCGTGCGGCGTGGCGTGAGCACGGGGCGATGGTCATCGGATCTCCGGGAACGTGATTGCTGAGAGGGTAACCCGTGCTCGTATATTGCACCACCCACATCCAGAGGCTTCGCCATGCAAGGACCGGATGGCCTCGAGGTGCTCTTCGTCGCCGGATTCGCGCCGATCGTGCGCGACGACAACAGCAAGAAGCTGTATTGGGACACGCTGAAGCTCCCTCTCGAGGAGCAGAACGGCTACGCCCACACGGGCACGCTCGACGGCCTCAAACACTTCGGGCTCTGGCCGCTCGCGCAAGCCGCCGAGTCGTGCTTCGGCACGCCGGTCTGGCCCGCCTCCCTGCCGGTGCCGCAGGGGTGCATCGAGTTCGAGGTGGAGGACGTGGCGAAAGCGACGAAGGAGCTGGAGGCGAAGGGCTACCGCCTGCTGGTAAAGGACAAGACGGAGCCGTGGGGCCAGGTCGTGACGCGGCTCCTCGCGCCGGAGGGGCTGCTGATCGGGCTCACCTTCACGCCGTGGATGCGGAAGTCGCCGTGAGCGCGCCGGCGAGCGGTTCGCGCCTCTGGCTTCGCGTCGTGCTGTGGGGCCTCGCGTATTCCGTGATCGGCGTCGTGACGGCGGCGCTCTCGCGCGGCGCCCCGTCCGGCGAGATGAAGCAGATATGGCGGCTGGCGGCCTGGGCGCTGAGCCTGGGTGTGTTCGCGGCGAGCTTCGGGGATGAGCGGTCGCGGTCGGGAGGCGCGCCGCCGGCGACGGCGCTGCGCGCGGCGCTGCCGGTCGCCCTGGGCGGGTTCCTGCTCGCAGTCTGGGCGACCGTGCATTCGATGAGCACTGGCGCGGGCCGCCTCGCTGCTCACGTCATCGCTCTCGTGGCGTGGCCGGCGATGCTCGGCGTCGCGTCGTTCCTCGTCGGGTGGGCCGCCGCGGCCGTGCTGGCGAGGAAGAAGACCGGCTAGGCCGCGAGCTCCTTGAGCGCGCGCACTAGGGCGTCCAGGTCCGCGGTCGAGGTGAAGAGGTGCGGCACGATGCGGACACCGCGCACCCCGGCGCCGTCGATCGCCACCGTCCAGATCTTGTAGCGGTCGAACAGCGTCTGGCCCAGCGCTGCGGGCTCGATGCCGGTGACGCCGACGTTCGCAATGGCGCCGGTGCGGGCCGGGTCCGACGGCGTGTTGAGGTAGATGTGCGCGTGGCCCCGCAGCTGGTCCGTCCAGTAGCGCTGCAGGTACCGGAGCCGCGCTTCCTTCCGCTTGATCCCGATGCTCTCGTGGAAATCCAGCGCGTCGTTGATGCCGAGGATCGTGTGCACCGGCTGGGTGCCGGTGTGGTTGAGGCGGCGGATGTCGGTGTCGGGGATGCCCAGCTCCGCAAACGTCGGCCACAGCTCCGGGATGTGGTCGCGCCGGACCCACAGGATCCCGCTGCCGAGCGGGCTGCCGAGCCACTTGTGGAGCGAGGAGGCGAAGTAGTCGGCGCGCAGGTCCGGAATGGCGAACTCGAGCTGGCCGAAGCTGTGGGCGCCGTCCACCATCACCTGCACGCCGTGGCGGTGCGCCATGTCGGCGACGGCGGCCACGGGCAGGAGCTGCCCCGTGATGTTCACCATGTGGCAGATCATCAGCAGGCGCGTCTTCGGCGTGATGGCGCTCTCGTACAGCCGGACGATCTCGTCGTCGGAGCGCGGGTCCATCGGCAGGGAGAGGACGCGGTTCGTGATGCCGTGCCGTCTGGCCTGGAGGCCGAACATGTCGAGCATCGCGCCGTAGTCCTGCTGGGCCATCACGGCTTCGTCGCCCGCCTGCCAGTGGAAGCCACCGATCACCGTGTCGAGCGACTCGGTGGTGTTGCGGGTGACGATCAGCTCCTCGACCGGACAGCCGCCCATGGCGGCGAGGCGCGTACGTACGGCGAGGTTGTCGTCCGGCATCCGCGTCCGCATGTAGCGTGTCGCCTGGACGTTGATGTCGCGCACCCGCCGGATGAACGCCTCGAGGACCGGCTGCGACTGCATCAGGTAGAAGCCGTTCTCGAGGTTGATGTAGTCGGAGGTGAGGATGTACTTGGTGCGGATCTGGGCCCAGAAGTCCTCGTCCTGGGCGAGTGTCCCGGGTGGGAGCGCGGCGTAGCGTGCCCACGCCTGTTCTCCGAAGATAAGGGCGAGCGATGCCCCGCCCATGGTGCGCAGAAATTCCCGCTTGTCCATCGCCGCCTCCCCGTTTGACGCACTATTATGGTCGTGGAAATGGTGGAGGGCCAATGAGCGTGCTTCCGCGGCTTGCGCTGCTGTTCCGCGTGGCGGCCCTGCCGGTGGCGGCCGCGGCGCAGGCACCGCTCGCGCCGACGCCACCGATGGGGTGGAACAGCTGGGACGCGTACGGCACCACCGTGCGCGAGGACCAGGTGAAGGCGAACGCCGATGCGACGGCGCGCGGCCTGGCCCGCTACGGCTACCGGTACGTCGTGGTGGACATCCAGTGGTACCAGCCGACGGCGGAGGCGTACCGCTACACGCCCGGAGCGGCGGTGGGCATGGACGAGTACGGGCGCCTGGTCCCCGCCGAGAACAAGTTCCCATCGTCGGCGAACGGCGCGGGCTTCAAGCCGCTGGCGGACTACGTGCACGCCCTGGGCCTCAAGTTTGGCATCCACATCATGCGCGGCATCCCGCGCCAGGCGGTCCGGGCGAACACGCCGATTCTGGCGACGAAGTACCACGCCGCCGACGTGGCCGACACGACGAATCCGTGCCCGTGGAATCCGGACATGTGGGGCGTGGACGTGACGAAGCCCGGCGGCCAGGCGTACTACGACGGCATCGCGCGGCTCTACGCGTCGTGGGGCGTGGACTTCGTGAAGGCGGACGACTTCGGGAGCCACCGCTTCCAGCCTGCCGAGATCCTCGCCCTGCGGAGCGCCCTGGATCGAAGCGGACGCCCGATTGTGCTCAGCATCTCGCCCGGCCCTGCGCCGCTGGATTCCGCCGCCTTCTTCGCGCGCAACGCCCAGATGTGGCGCATCTCCGACGATTTCTGGGACGAGTGGCGGCTGGTGCGCTCGCAGTTCGACTACGCGCGGGACTGGGGCCGCTTCGTCGGCGTGAACCACACCTGGCCGGACGCAGACATGCTCCCTCTGGGCAGGATGCGCATGGTGGACTCGGCCGGACGGGGATCGCCGACGCACCTCACCGCGGACGAGCAGCGGACGGTGATGACGCTGTGGAGCATCTTCCGCTCGCCGCTCATCATCGGCGGCGACCTGCCGTCGCTCGACTCGGCGACGCTCGCGCTGCTCACCAATCCCGAGGTGCTGGCCGTGGACCAGGATGGCGAGAGCCCGCGCGAGGTGCTGGAGCAGCCCGGCCTCAGGGTGTGGGGCTCCGGCGTGCCGGGGAGCGCGGACCGCTACGTCGCCGTCTTCAATCTCGACTCGATCCCCCGGCACGTGGATCTCGCCTGGAGCGACGTCGGGCTCGAACCCGGCAGCCACCAGGTCCGGGACCTATGGCCGCGTCGCCCGCTGGGCGCGGCCGACCGGCTGACCGTGGACCTCGTGCCCCACGCGAGTGCGCTGTACCGCGTCGGCCGGCCGCAGGGCTCGTCCGGCGCTCGCCCCGTTCCGTGACTGCGTTCACGGCTCGGGGCGGTCGTTACTCGGCGAGGAGGCTCTGAACCGCCGCGCGCAGCGCCGGGAGCTTCCGTTCCACGACGCTCCAGACGAGACGGTCGTCCACGTCCGCGTATCTGTGGATGAGCACGTTGCGGAATGCGACAATCCGATCGACCTCGGGAATCCGACGTGAGACTGCAGCGTCGCGCTGGCGCAGCTGTGCCAGGGCCTCGCCGACGATCTCGAACTGACGTTCCACCGCCGATCTGACCAGTTCGTTCGCGCGATAAGCATCGAAGTCGAGCCCGCGTACGAATCGCTCGATCGCGTCGGCGGCGTCGAGGGCATCCTTCAGGAGTTTCGGTGACTCAGGCCGCATACAGCACCATGCGGTTCCTGTCGATGCTTTCCCGCAGGTACGGATTGCGGATGGACTCGGAGGTCAGCAGATCCACCGGCCGCCCGAACAGTGCGACGAGAGCTTCCTGGAGCCCAAAGAACGCGTCCGCGAAGTCCGCCGGTGGCAAGTCCTCGAAGCTGACGACGAAGTCCAAGTCGCTTCGCGCCGGATCGAAGGTGCCCCGCGCCGCGGATCCGAAGAGATCCAGCCGGCGAACGTGGAACCGTCGGCAAAGGGCGGCGACCTCCGCGAGACGCGCAACCACCATGTCCAGAGCGGCGCCGCCCTCGTCGCGTCTTGGCTGGCGCGTTGCGCCGCGGTAGTCGAGCGCGGCGGTCGGCGCGGCTTCCCGAACCGTCTCGGCGAGGCCCGAGGACTTGCGCAGGATGGCGGTCAAGTCGTCCAGGATCGGGCACGCGCCATCCGCCTGATAGCGTACCTGGTTCCCCAGCGGAGAACGGACCAGTATGCCGGCCTCGGTGAGGGCCTTCAGCTCGCGGTGCAGTGATCCAGGCGGGACCCTGGTGAGGCGGGAAATCTCCCGCAGGTAGAAGCTGCGGTCCCGGTGGAGAAGGAGCAGCGACAGGACCCTGCGGCGGTACGCGCCGAAGAGCAACTCAAATGGCTGGCAAGCCCGCCGGGGCGATCTCATATTGAGAATGATCATACTCAGTCTGAGACCATGCCGCAAGTCGCCAGGACGAGGGGCCCCGGAATGAGGCCATTCGTCGGCTAGGGCCGTGGGATGGGGCCAAAGCCCGCCATTTCCGACCGCGATTGTCGAACTTGCCGGCCTGGTGTAAGCTAGAGTCGTCCTCCCACCCAACTGATTCAGCGCAAGGAGCGCCCGATGAGCCGGGTACGTGTCCTGGTCGGCACGCGGAAGGGCCTCTTCATCCTCACGGCCGACGGGAAGCGCCAGACGTGGAAGGTGCACGGGCCGCACTTCGCGGGCTGGGAGATCTACCACGCCAAGGGCTCGCCGGCCGATCCCAATCGGCTCTACGTCTCGCAGTCCACCGGCTGGCACGGGCAGATCGTCCAGCGCTCCAACGACGCGGGCAAGACCTGGGAGACGGTGGACAACAAGTTCAGCTACGACGGCGTGCCGGAGACGCACCAGTGGTACGACGGGACGCCGCACCCCTGGGAGTTCAAGCGCGTCTGGCACTTCGAGCCCTCGCTCCATGACCCCGACACCTGCTACGCCGGCGTCGAGGACGCGGCGCTCTTCAAGACCACGGACGGCGGGAAGTCGTGGACCGAGCTGTCGGGGCTTAGGACCCATCGGACCGGCTCGCAGTGGACACCGGGCGCGGGCGGGCTCTGCCTGCACACCATCATCGAGGACCCCAAGAATCCGAAGCGTCTCTACACGGCCATCTCGGCGGCCGGCGCCTTCCGGACCGACGACGGCGGGAAGACCTGGAAGACGATCACCAAGGGTCTCAATTCCAGGTACATCCCCAACCCGACGGCGGAGATCGGCCACTGCGTGCACCGGATCGCGCTGCATCCGTCGAATCCGGACACGGTCTTCATGCAGAAGCACTGGGACGTGATGCGGACCGGGAACGCGGGCGATCTATGGACGGAAGTCTCGGGCAACCTGCCGACGGACTTCGGCTTCGTGATCGACGTGCACGCGCAGGATCCCGAGACCGTGTACGTCCTGCCGATCACGAGTGACGAGAAGCACTACGTGATGGACGGCAAGCTGCGGGTGTACCGGAGCAAGACGGGTGGGAACGAGTGGCAGGCGCTGACCAAGGGCCTGCCGCAGAAGGACTGCTACGTCAACGTGCTGCGCGACGCGATGAGTGTGGACAAGCTCGACAAGTGCGGGGTGTACTTCGGGACGACGGGCGGCCAGGTGTACGCCTCGGCGGACGCTGGCAACACCTGGAAGGCGATCGTGCACGATCTGCCGGCGGTGCTCTCGGTCGAAGTGCAGACCCTGGCGCGCTAATGATCCGGGTCGAGCTGCCGCCGCATCTTCGCGTCCTCGCGAACGTGAAGGGGGAGGTGCAGCTGGACGTGCCCTCGCCGGTGACGGCGCGGACCGTGCTGGACGCGCTCGAGTCGGCCTACCCGGTGCTGCGCGGCACCATCCGCAATCGTGACACGCTGAAGCGCCGGGACTTCATGCGCTTCTTCGCCTGCGCGCGGGACCTCTCGCTCGAACCGCCCGACAAGCCGCTGCCGGAACGGGTGGCGAAGGGAGCCGAGCCGTTCCTGGTCGTGGGGGCGCTCGCGGGGGGGTAGGCTGACCAGCCCATCGCGCCGTTAGCAGAGCCGCCGTCCGGCGGCGATATTCGATCCCATGAAGGAACGCCTCATCACCCTGGCCGAGGAGCGGTTCGGCCGCCGGCCGGACGGTATCCTCGACCTGGTGGCCGACGGCTCCACGCGGCAGTACTTCCGGCTGGTGTGGGACTCCGAACGCACGGTGGTCGGCGCCATCGGGCCGGACCGCGACGAGAACCGGGCGTTCCTGTCATTCGCCGGAGCCTTCCGCGCTATCGACCTCCCGGTGCCCGAGATCTACGCCGAGGACCAGGAGGCGGGGGTGTGGCTGGAGGAGGACCTCGGCGACACCACGCTGTTCAAGGCGCTGAGCACCGCGCGGAACGCCTGCGGCCCGGACCGGTTCCCACCCGACATTGTGCCGCTGTACCGGCGGGTGCTCGCGATCCTGCCGCGCTTTCAGGTCGAGGGTCACCGGGTGGTGGACTACCGCCGGGCCTATCCGCGCCGGGTCTTCGACCGCCAGTCCATCCGCTGGGACATGAACTACTTCAAGTACCACTTCCTGAAGCTGGCCGACGTGCCCTTCAGCGAGCAGCGGCTCGAGGACGATTTCGCCCGCCTGACGACGCACCTGCTCCAGGCCGGCACCGACGGCTTTCTGTACCGTGACTTCCAGTCACGCAACATCATGATCCGGGACGGGGAGCCGTGGTTCGTCGACTTCCAGGGCGGCCGGAAGGGGGCGCCGCACTACGACGTGGCCTCGCTGCTGTACGACGCCAAGGCCGCGATCCCGCAGCCGCTGCGTGCCGAGCTGCTGGAAGCCTACCTCGACGCGCTGGGTACGTTGGCTCCGGTGGACCGGGCGCGGTTCCGTGAGCACTACGTCGGCTTCGTCCTGGTGCGCCTGATGCAGGCGATGGGGGCCTACGGATACCGCGGCTTCTTCGAGCGCAAGCGCCGGTTCCTGGAGAGCGTGCCTCACGCGGCCCGCAACCTCGACGATCTGCTGGCCGCCGGACTGCCGCTGGCCCTGCCCGAACTGGAGCAGGTGTTTCGCCGCATCGTAGAGCGCTGGGCCGCTCCCGCGAGCGCTTCCGCGCCCCACGCCGGCCTCGGCGTGCTGATCCGCAGCTTCTCCTATCGCGACGGCTACCCGTCCGACACCGACGGCCACGGCGGGGGGTTCGTGTTCGACTGCCGCTCGCTGCCGAACCCGCAGCACGTGCCCGCGCTCCGGGACTTCACCGGGGAGGACGAGCCGGTGGCCGACTTGCTGGAGCGCTCCCGGGAAGTGCAGGAGTTCTGGAGCAGCGTCAGCGACCTGGTGGACGCGCACGTGGAGCGGTTCCTGGAACGGCGGTTCACGAGCATGACGGTCGCGTTCGGCTGCACCGGCGGCCGGCACCGCTCGGTGTTCATGGCCGCGAAGCTGGCCGCCTACCTGCGGAGTCGCTACCCGCAGGTCGCCGTGCGCGTGATCCACGGGAAGCTGTGATGGAGGCGATGATCCTGGCCGCCGGCCTGGGGACGCGGCTGGGGCCGCTCACCGACGCGGTTCCCAAGGCGCTCGTCGCGGTGCGCGGCCGGCCGCTGCTGGCGCACGTCATGGACCGTCTGGTCGCGGCCGGGGCCAGCCGGCTGATCGTCAACACCAGCCGCCACGGCGATCAGATCGCCAGGTACCTGCGGGAGCACGCGCCGCCCGGTGTGGAGATCCTCGTCTCGCACGAGCCTGATGGCCCGTACGACACCGGCGGCGGTTTCCTGGCGGCGGCCCGTATGTTCCGCCGTGAAGACCCGATACTGCTCCACGCGGTGGATGTCCTGTCGCGCATCCCGCTCGAGGCGCTGCTGGCCGAGCACCAGGTGGCGCGGGAGCGCCTGGGGGGGGGCAGCCGGGTTGTCGCCACGCTGGCGGTGCAGACCCGGCCGGCCTCGCGCCGGCTTCTGTTCGACGACCAGGGCCTGATGGGTTGGGAGCATCGCGGGGCGGGCGGCTTGCGCCGCGTCCGCGAGAGCGTGGGGGCCGTGCGCGACTTCGCGTTCGCCGGGATCCACGTGGTCGAGCCGGGGATCCTCGACCTCGCCGAGCGCACCGGAGTCTTCCCGATCCGCGAGTTGTACCTGGATCTGGCGGCGCGGGGCTACCGGATCGAGCCGGCGGACGTCTCGGCCCACGCGTGGCAGGACGTGGGGACTCCCGAGCGCCTGCGCGAGGCCGAAGCCCGGAGCTGGTGAACCATGAGTGCGACCATCGTCGTAGCAGGAGCCACCGGCAATCTCGGCGGACGCATCGCGAGAGCGTTGGTCGCACGGGGAGCCAGCGTACGAGCGATCGTTCGTCACGGCACCGCGCCAGACAAGCTCGAGCGGCTGCAGAAACTCGGCGTATCCATTGCCGGTGTCGACCTGAGCAGCCCCGCCCAGGTGACCGCGGCATGCTCAGGTGTGTCCTGCGTGGTGTCCGCGCTGCAGGGACTGCGGGACGTGATCGTGGATGGGCAGGCAACTCTGCTGGACGGCGCCATCAAGGCTGGAGTGCCGCGGTTCATACCGTCCGACTACTCGATCGATTTCACCAAGCTCACTCCGGGGGAGAATCGGAATCTCGATCTGCGCCGAGACTTCCACAGGTTGCTCGATGGGAGTGGAGTGTCGGCGACCACGATCTTCTGCGGCGCGTTCGCCGAACTGCTCACCGGCCAAATGCCGCTCATTCTCTTCAAGCGGAGGCGAGTCCTCTATTGGGGCGACGCCGACCAGCGCCTGGACTTCACGACCGTGGCCGACACGGCCGTCTTCACGGCGAGCGCGGCCCTCGATGCGTCCACTCCCCGCTTCCTGCGAATTGCCGGCGATCAGCTCAGCGCTCGGGAACTGACGGCGGTGGTAAGTGAGGTGACAGGAAACCAGTTTCGCCTGTTCCGCGCCGGGGGGCTGGGAATGCTCGGCGCGCTTATCGGGGTCGGGCGCACGGTGGCTCCCGCGCGGCGGGAGGTCTTCCCGGCATGGCAGGGCATGCAGTACATGCGCAACATGTTCGACGGCCGCGCCAAGCTGGCGCCGTTGGACAACGATCGCTATCCCGGCATTCGCTGGACGACCGTGCTGGATGTGCTGTCAGCGCGTCAAGTAACTGCCACGTAGCGTGTCGAGTCGCGCCGTCCGGATTCCCGACCGCCCTAACCATGGCACCGCCGTGCGCCCTCGTGCCGAGCAGCGAGCTCCGGGAGTCCTTCTTGTGAGCGGCTAATCCTGCCGCGTCTGAAGGGCCCTGTGATACGCCGGATGGATCACGAAACTAGCACGACTGCGATCGATCTGGCTCAACAGCTTGTCAACGTTGTATCGGACCTGATAAGAGTAGACGGGCTCGTCCTGCCCATGCTCCTGGACTCCGAGGAAGCCGAACCAAATGAGGAGGTCCACGAGAGCTTCAAATGACTGGTCGCTCTTGCTCTCGGACAGTAGGCGCCGAACCTCCTCCCTAGTAAGGCGGCCAGGCGAGCGGCGAAAGGTGTAGAGGACGTCAAGCATCTCCGGATTGACGTCTCTGAGCTCGAACGCGGTGCTCAGAAGCATGTCCTCTGAGTAACCGTCCTCAGCCTTGTCGATGTCTGCTTCCAGAACACGCTCGTGGCCGCGGTTAATTGCCACGCCAATCGCTCCTCGGAGGAAGCTCAGCAGGTCACGTGGCCGCATCAGCGTTCGCGCGACGATGTACCGGAACGCGTCCTGAGTACCTACGAAGCGATCGCAGATGCGAGCCCAAGACTCGTCGAACGCATTGTTCACTCCTGTGCTCGCGTTCACCCGCTGGCGGATCAACTCCTTAAACACTTCTTCGTCGTCCCAATCGAGGCTCACTGCGGTGTCTTTCCCGCGGTCCGGAGTCTCCGCGACGAGGTGCTCGTGAATGTCGTTGCGAAGGAACACGAGCGAATGGAAACCAACCCCCCGCTCCTCGAACTGCCGCTGGAGTTTACGAGTAGCCTCCATAAGCGTCCTCAGGATGAGAATATCAGACGCCCGTGTGCCTCGGGTCGGCCAGCCTTTGTCGAGATTGTCAATCAGCACCCAGACGTCGTCCTTCTCCTGCAGGTAGGGCGCAAGCGCGTCGTCGAGGAGGCGTATGTCGCCTCGGAAGAGAACTTGAGTGAGTTCCCCTCCGGTGGGTGCCCTGTCGGTAGCATGCTGCCCGAACCTCTCACTGAGGCGATCGACCTGCCGCAGCAGCCGCTCGGAGAAGTCCCCGACGTCCGCAGGCACCTGTTCCCTGTAAGTTGCTATCAGCTTTTCGAATCGCTCCCAACGCCGTGGATCACGCTGAGCCCACGAGTAATCGTAGTCGCGGATCTTCTGCGCGATCTCGCACAGCAGTATGTAGTTCCAGAAGGCTGTGAGCGTATGCTCCTGAAGCCCAGGGGACAGCTTCGACAGGACCACCTCCCGGAGCTTGGTGAACTGGTGGCCCTCCGGCTTGAGGTCTAGCACCAGGTGGCCATGACCTCTCGGGATCGAGTCCCGGATTCCGTAGAAGAGGGCGGTCTTCCCGGCGCCCTTTCTGCCAGTGACAAGGCGCGCGGTGCCCCTCTTGGCTTCGTTGTATTGCGCCGTGCGCACGAAGTACGAGCGGAGGCCCATGATCTCGTTCTCTGCCGCTAGGTCTCCCAGGTCAAGACGTTCAAGGAACCGCTCTGGGGCGTGTGGGACGGCCAGCGAACTTTCCTGCAGGAGATTGATCACCTCTCTCAGAAACGGGTCCACCAGGTGAGGCACATCGTTAGGAGACCTGTACGATGCTACCAGGTCGCGATAGTCAATTGGCTGCTGGACCACATCCTCTTGGAGGAGCAGGACCGCCTTACCGGTGGCCATCGCCATGCCTGCAAACAGCGCGCAACGCGCGTTGTGAACAGCAGCTCCTTGCCGCGCCGGGCTCAGCAAGTGAACGATGACGGCCAGCGAGGAGTTCACGCTTCTCTGTACTTCGTGGAGAGACAGACGCGGCGTTTCGATTACGTCATAGGTCCGGAGGTGCACCGCCGACTTCTTCAGGGTCGACATCAGTCTGACGTCGCCCTCGGTCGCGATACTGGCCTTCACAACGAATAGCGGCCGCTCTCGATTGAGCTCAGCGCGCACCTTCGGTAGCGGTTCTCCAGGCCAGCGCTGAAGGATGCCACCTGCAAGTATGTCGGCGTTCTGGAAGTCGACGTATCCCATCGTGTCGAGAAGCCCCAGTTCCTGAAACTCCTCCCGACTAGTCAGGATCGTCGTGTCGCGAATGGGTATAACTGGCAGCCCGAGGCCGAGCGCAAATCCGATCTCGAACAGCAGGTTGAAATTGAGCGTCGTGACGTCGGCAATAGCGCACCGAGATGCGCGCATGCTCTTGCAGATCGCGCAGAAGATGACCTGTCCGGCCGTGTCGAATTCTCGCCAACTTCGCCAAGGCCCGTCCGGCGACCGGTCGCGCAGAATGCGAATAGCCTCTTCGATCGTTGCCGCGATCTGGGTCTGTCTGCTGGGGTAGAGGAAGATCGCGGCCGATTCCGGGACGCCCTCGAACGACTGGTCGCAGGGTCCCGCCGCGTATTCGCAGTAGTCTGGTGGAACTAGGATTGTCTGTTCAGCCACGAATCAGAGGCTCCTGGCAGCCCGTTTGAATAGCAACGAACGCGAAACCGTCCCAAGGCAGTTCGGGTCAGTTGCTAGTTGTACTGTACCCTTCAGCCGTGAGGGGGGCGTTAGGTGCAGGCCCCGTTGCCGCCAACTCCTTGTCAGATCTTGATAAAGCACCACTCCTTCGTCATTGGCGTCTGGTTCATCTGACGGGCACGGTCGGTGCCTACCAACAGGATGTTCCCGTGGTTGTAGCCGTAGCCGCCCGGCACGTTGTAGAGGCCCGGCTCGTTCGACAGCATCATGTTCTCCACCAGCACCGTCGGGTCGCCGAGGCTCAGATACGGCGGCTGATGGCCCTCCATCCCCTCGCCGTGCGCGGGCCGGTGGAAGACGTACTGCTCCACGCCCCGCCGCCGCGCGATTTCCAGCACCTTCGCCCCCGCCACCCGGCACTCCACCCCCGCCCGTGACTCGGCCTGCTGCGCCAGCGTCATCTCGGTGTGGACGTCCCACAGCCGCTCCTGCTCCGCCGTGACCGGCTGGATGTGGCAGGCGCGATACCCCTCGCCGCCGTACCCACCGATCCGCACCATCGTGCCGCTGAACTGGATCGCCTGCCCGCGCGCTATTCTTTCGTAGAAGAACTGGTTGGGATGTGGATACGCGGTCGCGATCCCCGTCCGCACGCTGCACTCGATCTCGACGCCGGCCGCGCTGTGCGCCCGCCCGTCGTGCGCGACGTCGCGCATCACCAGGTCCGTCCCGAACTTCACTGCCGCATGGCCCACGTCGAAGTCGGTCGCCTGCGTCCCGTGCTCCAGCACGTAGTTGCGGCAGAACTCCAGCATCTTGTCGTGATAGCCGAGCGCCCGCTGGGTCAGCTCGATCTCCTCGGGCGTCTTCACCATCCGCATCCCCATCACCAGCTCCGGCCTCGGCGAGAACTTCGCCTGCGGCACCGCGGCCTGGAGCACCTGGAGCTGCGACGCCGGCGGATCCCAGTCGAGCCCGATGTTCTTGTTGCCGAAGCCCCGCCGGTCCAGCCCCTTCAGCATCCACGCCCAGAGGTTCACCGTCCCCGAGGGGTTCAGGACGGAACCCGTGCGCGGATCGGCGTTCGTCTCCGCCTGCGGATAGTCGAAGTAGAGCTCGGCGTCCTTCACCCACCAGGCGGCCACCAGCTCGCGGTCGAGCCCCGGCACGAAGAGCGTCGGCTCCCCCTCGCGCGGGATCCAGAGCCCGTACGGCCGCTCGGTCGTGGTGTGGAAGTAGCCGGCGACGTAGATGATGTCCCACCGGTCCTTGAGCAGGATCCCGTCCAGCCCCAGCTCGCCGAGCTTCGTCTGGAGCCGCTGCACGCAGCCGCGGTACCAGGCGATCGGCAGGCGGTCGGGCGTATCCAGGAGCCCGGTCGCGGGATCCGTGGCGGGCCTCACCCACCAGTGCGGCACGGCGCCGATCGCGTCGCGCGTAACGGTCATCCCTGCGGCGACGGTTGCAAGGGCGAGGAAATCGCGGCGAGTGGTCACGGAAACCTCGACGTGGAGGAGGGAGGCGCTGAACGCGGCAAAAGTACGGGCCGCTCTGGTACACGGCCAGAGCGGCCCTCAACCGGCGCCGGACCGTGCCCGAGGCGGCCGTTAGCTCACGCGGCCACCCGGGATGTCGCTGCCCCAGCCGAGGCTAGCGGCTGCACCAGCCCTTGCACGGCAGCTCGAACCGATACTGGTGCCAGGGCGAGGTCACGGTGATCGTGGAGTCCGACGTCGTGGTGAACAACAGGGCGGGGGTCTCGTAGTCCGTGAGCGCCAGTGTGTCCACATCCTGGCTGAACGTCCCCGTGGAGACGACCTGGTTGGTCGTGCGCGCGGTGCCGTCGGGGTAGCTGTGTTTCTGCGTGAGCGTCAGCACGTATACGCCGAGGCCGCACGGGAACAGCATGTGAACGGATCCGTCCGGGTATACCAGGAGCCCCGTGTAGCTCACGACGGTCGCCCCGTTCGGTACCCCGCGCACGCAAGCGGCCGGGACCATCCAACCCGCAGGGACGAACACGCTGTCCGTGTAGTTCAGCGAGCGGTAGAACGTCAGCGCTCCCCCGAGCGTCGTGACCCGCACCACCGCGGAATCCACGGTGCAGCGCGGCGGCGCGGCGCTGTCCACCAGCGAGAGATAGGCGGAGTCGAGCATCGCGCCGTGCGTCGGGACGACTTCCGTCGGCCGGGCGTGCTCGCAGGCCAGCAGAGCTGCGAGTAGGGGAACGGCAGCGGCAGCCGGGCTGATGGTCATCGCCCCTCCGTATCTGGAGGTGGGCCCCGACAGTGCGTTCCGGTCCGGTGCTCCTGCACTGTCAGACCCCGGCCGCTTCGCCGCGGTCACATCACTGCGGTCTACGGCACGACGAGCACCGCGACGCCGTTCCCGAATTCGTCTGCGTCGACCGCGGCGCCCTGCGGCACGCCCCACGGCCCGCCGTCCAGCCGGACGTTGAAGTGTTGGACGCCGGCGGGCAGCGGCATGGCGTAGCGGTAGCGGCCCTGACCTGCGGCGACCAGCGCCACGGACTTCCAGTCGGTGAAGTCGCCGGTCACCTCCACCTCGTGCACGCCGGCGACGTAGACGACGAGCATCGCCTGCCCGCCGTCCTGCTCGAGGAGAACCCGTGCGCTCTCGAGCCACGTCGAGGTTGGGGCCGGCGTCGGCGACGGAGTGCGGGGGATCCGCGGCACTTCGCGTCGGCCCGCAAGCGCCGGAGTGTCGAGGCGCAGGCCCGCCGTCGCATACCGCCCACCGATCGTGCCGCGAATCGGATCGCTCAGGTAGCTGCCGGCCGTGACGATCAACTCCGCCCGACCGCTCAGCCGCAGGGTCGCGGAGAGATCGCCGAAGGCGCCGGACGCGACGGCGCTGCTCGCGCGGGTTCCCGCCTCGGCTTCCAGGGCGACGGGCCCCGTCTGCCAGCGGGCCCGGCCCTGGAGATCACTGTAGTCCTGGTGCATCACGGCTACGTGGGTCCACGTGATCTCGAGCGCGCCGGCCGGACCGCGCGCCCACAGTCCGGCCGAAACGCCGGACGCGCCGCCGTCCGCGCCCGGGCTCGCCACGACGCCCCCCAGGCCGCCCGCGAACAGGCCAATCCTGCCGCCGACCAGGTGCAGTCTCGCGTGGGCCAGCGCGTGAGCGAACTGCGTGGTCCCGGCGTAGCCGTAGTATGCGCTCCCTCCGGCATCGACCGCGCCCTCGACGCGCAGGGGTCCGAGCGGCGCCGAGAACGCGTCGGCCGACAACTGCCCGTCGAGACTGCTGTGGCCGGTCTCGAAGACGAGGAAGGTTCCGCGCGCGGAGAGCGTCGTGTTCAGTGAACGCCGGACGATCGAGGGACTGAGGAGCGCGGCCCCCGACCCGAGGTAGCCGTCGTACTTGACGTAGGCGAGCGCGGCGTCGAGGTGCGTGTCCGTCTGTGCGGCACAGGGCGCCCCGGCTGCGCCGCCGGCGGCCGCGGCGATCAGCAGGCAGCGGATGGCGCGACGCCGCACGCGCGGCGCCGCCCTACGGCTTCCGCGGAGTGGGCGGTGTCGGGGTCGTCCCCGTGCTCGGATTGTTGAGGACCGGCACGCCGACCGCCGCGAGATCACCCACGCGCACCGCGGCCGCCGCGCCTCCCGCCGCGCCGAGGGCGACGTCGCGCTCGACGTCCCGGCGGAACGCGACGAGGTCGGCGTCGCGCACACCCGATCTCACCAGCGCGAGGACCGACCCGGCCGCCGTGTCCGCGGGCACGCCGCGCGCGACGAGATCGGCCATGACCGCCAGGGGTACGACCAGCGGCTCCGCAGGGGACTCGCGCCGCAGCCGCGCGAGGAACGCGGGGGTGGCGCCCGCGCGGAGCGCCGCGGCCCCGGCCACCAGCTCCGGCTCCGTCGCGGAAGCGCCCAAGGCCGTGCGCGCCTCGAGGAGCCTGGACGCCAGCGTGCGCACCGCGGCCACGATCCGCGCGCCGTCGGCGCCCTTGCTCGCGCCCTCCAACGCCTTGTTGACGAGCGGATCGGTGGGCAGCCCCAAGCCCCGCGCGGAGTCCACGACCGCGGCGACCTGGGCGCGTGTGGCCTCCGGCAGGCGCCCGGAGAGGCGCTCCACTTGAGCGTGCGCGGCGACCGGGACGGCGAGCACGAGCGCGATCGGCAGGATGCGTCTGATCACAGCGAACCTCCCGCGGCCGCCCGGCCGCTCACCGTTACCACCGACGTCGGCTGGCCGAAGTCGTCGTCCACCGCCGGCGGCGCCGTGGGATCGGCGACGAAGCGGCGGCCGTCCACCACGAACGCGTAGCGGTAGCGCCCGGCCGCCAGCGGTACGTCCAGCGTCCAGAGACCAGCGCTCGCGCGCCGCATCGGCAGCTTCGCGCCATCCCAGCCGTCGAAGTCCCCGGCCAACGCCACCGACCTGGCACGTGGCGCGACGAGGACAAAGGTCACTGCCGTGGGAGCGGCCGCCGCGGCGGGTTGGAGCGCCGCAACACGGGCGGCGCTCGCGCGCCCTCTGCCCGATGTCGCCACGACGCCCGCGATCACCAGGGCCGCGATGCCTGCCGCCATCGCCAGTCCGCCCAAGGGCGTCACCACGAAGCTGCGGGGCTCGGTGAGCCACGTCCACGCCCGCGCCCGCAGCGGCGGCGGGGCCGAGTGCACCGCAGCCATCACCCGCTCGTCGAAGCCAGGCCGCACCGCCACCGGCCGGCGCAGCTCCTCGGCGACGCTGGCGATCAGGAGATCATCAGCCGGTCCGTGCATCGCCCGCCTCCCTCAGCAGCCCGCGCAGCCGCTCGCACGCCCGCATCACCCGCATCTTGAGCGCCGAGGTTCCGGCGCCCGTGAGTCGCTCCATCTCGTCGTACTCCAATCCCTCGACGTGCTTTAGGAGGAACGCCTCCCGCTGCAGCGGGTCGAGCTGCGCCAGCGCCCGCGCGATCTCCTCGCGCCATTCGGGGTCGACGCCCGCCGGCGCGACCGCCCGCTCCAGCGCGGTCTCGTCCCGCACGAACAGCCCTGCGGCGCGGCGCCGCGCGGCCAGGCGCGTCCGGCACCGGTTCACGAGGATCCTAAGAAACCAGGCGCCGAACCGGGCCGGCTCGCGACACCTCGCGAGGCCGCGGTACGCCCGCACGAACGCGTCCTGCACGGCCTCCTCGGCGTCGGCCGCGTCGCCGAGCATCGCCGCGGCGAACCGCAGCCCGCGGTCCCGGTGCCGCGCCACCAGGCCGGCGAAGGCCTCGACGTCGCCCTCCAGCACGCGCCGCACCAGGGCCTCGTCGGGCGGGCCGTCGCTCATTCAGACCCCCGACTCGCGATTTCGGTCACCGGCCATCCCCATCGCGGCGGTGACGCCGCCGCGCCGCCGCGGGTCTGCACCTGAGCAGGGGATCTCGTGTCCGCCGTCCGGGAGGAATCATGCGCCTTTCCGTCCGTCCGATCGCGCTCCTTGCCACCGTGCTCCTGCCCATCGCCTGCCGCGATGGCGGCATCACGGGCCCCTACACGACAAGGCTCTCGCGGGAGCTGACCGCGTCCGAGCAACACCTCATCGCGGCCGACAACGCCCTCGCGTTCAAGCTGTACGGTGCGCTGGCCGCGCGCGAGTCCCCCGACTCCAACATCTTCATCTCGCCCCTCAGCGTCGGGATGGCGCTCGGCATGACGGTGAACGGCGCCGCCGGCGCGACCCGGGACTCGATGCTCGCCGCGCTCCAGCTCGCCGGCGCGCCGATGGCCGATGTCAACGCCAGCTACCGGAGCGTCATCGATCTGCTGCGCGGTCTCGACCCCGGCGTGGACTTCACCCTCGCCAACTCGATCTGGTATCGCAGCACGTTCCAGACGCCCGGCCAGGCCTTCCTGAACGACACCCGCACGTACTTCGACGCGCAGGTCCAGGGGCTCGATTTCAGCGCGCCAACGGCGGCGCAGACGATCAACGACTGGGTGAACGGGCAGACGCGCGGGAAGATCCCTGACATTGTGGATGCTCCGATTGATCCCGCCGTCGTCATGTTCCTGATCAACGCCATCTACTTCAAGGGGAGCTGGACACAGAAGTTCGACGCCAGCCTCACGAAGGCGAGCCCATTCACCCTGCGGTCCGGCGCGGCCGTCACCGCGTCGATGATGACGCACGCTGAGCCCGCGCCGCTGCGGCTATACATGGACCGGGAGGTCACGGTCGTGGACCTCCCGTACGGGGGCGGGGCGTACGCGATGACGATCGTCCTCCCGCGCGCTCCCGCGACGATTGACTCCCTGTCCGCGAACCTGACCGAGGATCGCTGGGACGCGTGGATCGCCGGGCTCGACAGCACCCGCGCGATCGTCACGATGCCGAAGTTCAAGTTGACGTTCGAGCGGGGCCTTGAGCCGCCGCTCACGGACCTGGGAATGGGAATCACCTTCTGCCCCAGCCCGGTGTCCGACTTCTCGGGGATGTATCCCGGTGCCGCACCCGGTGACTTCTGCATCTCCAGCGTCAGGCACAAGACCTACGTGGACGTCTACGAGGAGGGCACGGAGGCGGCCGCGGTGACGTCCGTCGGGATCGATCTCTCGTCGGCCGGCCCGATGCCTATCGTCGTGGACCATCCGTTCATCGTGGCGATCCGCGAGCGGCTCACGGGGACGATCCTGTTCCTGGGCCGCGTGATGAACCCGGTCGGGAGCTGACGCGATGAAAAGCTCCAGGCTCGTCGCCCTCGCGGCGGCCGCCCTGCTCGGCGCGTGCTACGAGTTCACGGGGCCGGAGTCGGAGCCGGCACCGAACCACTTAACCGGCACGTTCGCCTGGGTGCGTGCTGGCGCCCCTGGACCCGTGCCCTCTGACACGGTCAGCATCAACGCTGCTCGGGGAGTGATCACTGGCATCGGTCACGCTTATTGGTGGACCCCAGCCGGCACCACCGTGATGTCGTTCTCAGTCTCCGGCACGTACTCGGACACCACTCAGTCGTTCGAGATGACACTCGTCTATCCGGACGGCTCTGCCGCCACCTACGTCGGAAAGGCATGGGGGTGGGATTCGCTGTCCGGCACCTGGACCGACGAGACCTACACGGTGCCGGTGCCCTATCACCTGGTGATCGAGCGCACGCCCGTGCCGCCGTGCGCCAGCCCGGCGAAGGCGCTGGAGGGTAGCCATTCGGCCTTGGTCCAGTTTCATGACGGCGTTGACGCCGTCAGCGAATCGGAGCTGCTCGCCGACCGCTATGGCTTCGTCGTCAGCTTTGTGTACCAGCCACCCGGGTTCAACGGCTTCAGCGCTCTCATGTCTGCGGGCGTTGCGGGCATGTTGCGCTGCGAGGCGAGCGTCGCCTCGATTGAGCACGCGTCTTCCTCCGTGATCCGGTAGAGGGGACGGGCCAGGCGCGGCAGGGGGAGGCTGATGTGAAGCGGACGGGGGTTGTGCCAAGCACACGGGCGCTCTTGGCGCTGGTCGCCGCGGCGGCCCTGTCCGTCGCGTGCTACGAGTTCACGGGGCCGGCGCCGGCGCCGAACCTGCTCCTGACCGGCTCGTTCTACCTGGACCTCACCAACGTCCCGGGCGGCGGCGCCGCCGATACGATGACCCTGAGCGCGGCCTACGGCCATGTCACCGGCTCCGGGGTGGAGTACATCCTGGGGCGCTTCTACAGCGCCTTCTCGGTCACCGGCCAGTACTCGGATACGACGCAGTCGTTCGTGCTCGAGATCCGGTACACGAAGGGAGCGTGGCCAACCGACTACACAGGAAGCGTGTACGGAGCAGACTCGTTGTCGGGACGCGTCCCCACTTACACGTCGCCGGGATACAATGATTGGGTCTTCTACCGGTTGCCCGTGCCCCCATGTGCGGACTCGGCGCCCAGGTACGGGGCGGCGGCGCCCGCCCCCGGAGCGCTGGTCCAGTTCCACGACGGCGTGGACGCCACGGCCGAGGCCGCCCTCCTCGGCGACCGCTATGGCTTCGTCGTAACCAGGGTGTACCAGACCTCGTTCAACGGGTTCTTCGCCGACCTCTCGCAGGCGACGATGACCGTGCTGCGCTGCGAGCCGAGCGTCAAGTCCATTCAGTACGAGTATCTCTCCGCGACCCGGTAGCGGGCGCGGGCCCGGCGTGGCAGCGGGGAGGATGGCGTGAAGCGGACGGGCGTTGTGCCAAGCACCTGGGCGCTCCCGGCGTTGGTCGCCGCGGCGGTCCTGTCCGTCGCGTGCTACGAGTACACGGGACCGGCGCCGGCGCCGGACCTGTTCCTCACTGGCTCCTGGGAGTTCTCGAATGTCGGGACCCCCGCCGGTGGGGGCTTGGACATCAGCCTGAACGCGGCGGGCGGATGGATCACCGGCACCGGCCAGGAGTATGTGTTCTGTTGCCTCTTCGACTCGTTCACGATCACGGGGGTGTACTCGGACCCGTCCGGGTCGTTCCGGCTCGCGATCCACTACTCAAAGGGGAAGAACGTCACCTACCTCGGTACGGCGTGGGGAGCGGACTCGCTGGTGGGCGTGTGGACCGACAGCTCCTATGGGCTCAGTCCGTCCTGGCATCAGGTCTTCTACCGGCAGCCCGTGCCGCCGTGCGCGGACTCTGCGCCGCTGATCGGCTCATACACCCCCGCGGTCCCCGGCTTCCTGGTCCGTCTCCGCGACAGCGTGGATGCCACGTTCGAGGCCGCTCTCCTCGCCGACCGCTACGGCTTCGTGGTAGGCGCTGTCTTCCAGACCCCGGTAGCGGCGTTCGCCGCCGACCTCCCGCCGGCCACCGTGGCCGTGCTGCGGTGCGAGCCAGCGGTAGTCTCGATCGACGGAACGCGGTTGTCACCGTCCACTAGCGGCCGCTGAGCGAGCTGTTTGAGCTGCGCCGCTCGCCGACCTTGCCGGGACGGTAGGGCTGACCCAGACTATCCGGCATGGCGCTCCCCGAACTCAGAACCGTCACCCTCCCGATCCAGCCCGGCGCGCGCCCGCGCGACGACGAGCTGGACCTGTTCGGGCTGACGCACCCCGGCAAGGTGCGCCACGAGAACCAGGATCACTTCCTCCTCGCGACGCTCCACCGGCAGATGGTGGTGCACGGCACCAGCCTCCCGGACGCGGACTGGCTCCAGAGGCCGAGCGAGCGGCTCGCCACCGTGATGCTCGTGGCCGACGGCGTCGGCGGCGGCGTCGCAGGTGGGGACGCGAGCCGGCTCGCGACCGAGACGACGGCGCGGTACGTCCGCGGGGCGATGCAGTGCTTCCACACCGCCGGCACGACGAACGAGGAGGAGTTCCACGCCGCCCTGCGCGCGGCGGCGCTCGAGGCGCACGGCGCGGTCCGCGCCGAGGCCGAGGGCAGGGGTGAGGCCCCCGGCCAGCCGGGCGCGCGCGGCTTCGCCACCACGCTCACCTTGGGGCTGGCGGTCTGGCCCTGGCTGTACGTCGTGCAGGTGGGGGACAGCCGCTGCTACCTCTTCGACCGCGGCATCCTGCGCCAGATCACTCGCGACCAGACGGTGGCGCAGGAGCTGGTGGAGAAGGGCGTGATGCCGGCCGAGCGGGCCTCCCTGTCGCCGCTCTCCCACGTGCTCAGCAGCTCGATCGGCGGCCACTCGGCGATGCCCGAGGTCTCGCGCATCGACATCCAGCGCCGCGGGTGCGTGGTCCTGCTCTGCAGCGACGGGCTGACCAAGCACGTGGAGGACGCGGAGATCGCGGCGCGCGCGAAGACGATGGAGTCCTCCGAGCGGCTCTGCCGCGACCTGCTCGACCTTGCGCTGGAGCGCGGCGGCACGGACAACATCACGGTGCTGGCCGCGAGAGCCAGGGTGCCGGCCGGGTGACCGTGTCCCAGGACGCCGTCGTCGCCCGGGTGCAGGCGGCGCTCGGCCCCGGCTACCAGGTGGAGCACTCCATCGGGCAGGGCGGCTTCGCCGCGGTCTACCTGGTGCGCGACCTCACGCTGAAGCGGCCGCTCGCCGTGAAGGTGCTCTCGCCCGACTTGCTGGCGTCGGCGACGGCACGGGAGCGGTTCCGGCGCGAAGCCGAGACGGTCGCGCAGCTCTCCCACCCGCACATCGTGCCGCTCCACTTCATCGGCGACGCTCAGGACGTGGTCTACCTCGTCATGGCGTTCGTGGACGGCGAGAGCCTGGCCGACCGCATCCAGCGCGAGGGGCGCCTCGACCCCGAGGAGGCCGCGCGCATCATGCGCGAGGTGGCCAGCGCGCTCGATCTCGCGCACCGCCGGGGCGTCATTCACCGCGACATCAAGCCGCAGAACGTGCTGCTGGAGCGGGAGACGGGCCGGTCGCTGGTGACGGATTTCGGCATCGCGCGCACCGCGGAGAACGCGTCCATCACGGCCACGGGGATGGTGGTGGGGACGCCGACCTACATGAGCCCGGAGCAGGTGACGGGCGGTGCGGTGGACCATCGCGCCGACCTTTACGCGCTGGGGTGCGTGGGCTACGAGATGCTCGTCGGCCGGCCGCCGTTCAGCGGGACGACGCCCACCGAGATCCTGATGAAGCGGGTCGCGCAGCCGGCCGAGCCGGTCGAGCGCGCCCGGCCCGACACTCCGCCCGCTCTCTCCGCGGTCATCAACCGCTGCCTGGAGCAGGATCCGGAGAAGCGGTACGCGAGCGGTGCCGACATCGTGCGCGCGCTGGGCGGGGTGACGACACCGTCCGGCGGACAGCCGACGGCGGAGGGGCCGCGCGCGCGCGGCCGGCGGCACCGGTTGCCGCTGGCCCTGGCCTTGGGCGCCGTCGTCGTCCTCATCGGCGCGGTGGTCGCGCTCCTCCTCCGGCAGGGCGCGGCGCGCCGACCGACGGCACCCGCCACTCCCGAGGGCATGGTCCTGGTACCGGCCGGCACGTACACGATCGGCCGCAACGACGGCCCGCAGTTGTCGCGGCCCGCGCACCCGGCGGCCGTGGGCGCCTTCTACATGGATCGGACCGAGGTCACGATCGCTCAGTTCCGCCGCATCGCATCGGCGACCTCGCTGGGAGCTGCCTGGAGTGCACCGGCGGCCACCGTGGATTCCCTCCTCCCCGTGACCGGGGTGACCTGGCCGATCGCGATGGCGTACTGCGGGATCGCCCGTCCCCCGCGCGGACGGCTGCCGACGGAGGAGGAGTGGGAGGCCGCGGCACGAGGGCCGAACGGCTTCCGCTATCCGTGGGGCGAGACCTGGCAGGGGGGCCTCGCCAACACGTACGGCGCGCGCCGCAAGGGACCGCTGCCGGTGGGGAGCCTCAGGGGAGGCAACACCGCGCTCGGTATCTCCGACCTGATCGGCAACGTGTGGGAGTGGACGGCGTCGCCCGCAGTGACGTATCCGGGCGGCGCCTCGCCGGTGCGCAGCAAGGAGGCGTACGTCATCCGCGGCGGCGCGTTCAACACGCCCGACTCCATCGCCGACGCCACGTACCGCGGCTATCTTCCAGCCATGAGCGCCGAGCTCGCCTTCACCGGCTTCCGCTGCGCGCTGCCCGTCAAGTGAGCGGCTCCCGGATGAAGATCGCCTTCATCGGCTCGCACGGCGTCGGGAAGACGACGCTCTGCTTCGATCTCGCCTCCCGCCTCAAGCGCCTCGACCTCGGCGTGGACATCGTGAAGGAGGTCGCGCGCGCCTGCCCGCTGCCGATCAACGAGGCCACGACGCTCGAGGCCCAGGCGTGGATCCTCCACACGCAGATCGCGCAGGAAATCGCCGCCGCCAACCAGTACGAGGCGGTGATCTGCGACCGCTCGGTGCTCGACAACTACGCGTACCTGGTCCAGCGGACGGGCCGGAAGCCGCAGTACGACGAGCTGGTGAAGAGCTGGGTGGGGACGTACACGGGGCTCTTCAAGGTCCCGGTCCTCCAGCCGCCGACGTTCGACGGAACCCGGGCCGTGAGCCCGACCTTCCAGCAGGAGATCGACGGGCAAATAGACCGGCTCATCGAGGCGTTCGACGTGCCGGTGTACCGCCTCGACCGCACCAACCGCCCCGGTTGGGTCGAGGAAGTGCTCGAACACTCGAAGCTGCCGCTCGAGGTGCCGCAGATCGACCTGTTCGCGTCGGGGGCCTAGAAGAGAAGGGTGTAGGGGTTAGGGTGTAGGGTGTAGGGAGTGCCGCGGCGGGCCATTTCTACACCCTACGCCCTACACCCCACACCCTGTCTTTTCAGCTCGCTGGCTGTTCCGTCCGGGCGATGATCTCGTCCTGCAGGGCCTTGCCCAGGTCGCAGAAGTAGTCGCTGTACCCCGCCACACGCACGATCAAATCGCGATGCAGCTCGGGATGGACCTGCGCGTCCCTCAGGGTCGCCGCGTCCACGACGTTGAACTGCACGTGGTGCCCGCCCAGCCGGAAGTAACCCCGCACCAGGTTGACCAGCCCCGCGAGCCCCGCGTCGTCCGCCAGCAGGGCCGGTGTGAACTTCTGGTTGAGGAGGGTGCCGCCGGTGCGAGCGTGGTCCATCTTGGCCACCGACTGCATCACCGCGGTCGGGCCCAGCCGGTCGGCGCCCTGGACGGGTGACACGCCCTCGCTCACCGGCGTCAGCGCACGCCGGCCGTCGGGGAGCGCGCCGATCACGGAGCCGAAGTAGACGTGCACGGTCGTGGGGAGCCAGTTGACGTGGTACTCGCCTCCCCGGACGTTCGGCCGGCCGTCGATCGCGGCGACGACCGTCTCGAAGACCCGGAGCATCACGTCGTCGGCGTACGGATCGTCGTTGCCGTAGCGCGGCGTGCGGTTGAGAAGGAGCTGGCGGAGCCGCTCCGCCCCGTTGAAGTCCTTCTCGAGCGCGCCGAGCAGCGTGTCCATCGCGACGTCGCGCCGGTCGAAGACGTGGTATTTGAACGCGGTCAGCGCGTCGGTGGTCGTGCCGATCCCGACCCCCTGGATGTAGGAGGTGTTGTAGCGCGCGCCGCCGCCGTGGTAGTCGCGCCCCGCCTTGATGCAGTCGTCAATCAGGAGGGAGAGGAACGGCGCGGGCATCCGCTCGGCGTAGAGCCGCTCCACTGCGTCGTTCCCCTTCGTCTTGATGTCCACGAAGAACCGCACCTGCTTCTGCCACGCCGCAAAGAGGTCGTCGAAGGACTGGAAACTCCGCGGGTCGCCGGTCTTCGGGCCGAGCTGCTTGCCGGTCCTGGGATCCACGCCGTCGTGCAGGGTCAGCTCGACGAGCTTCGGCAGGTTGAAGTAGCCGGTGAGGTTGTAGTTCTCCTTGCCGAATGCGCCCACCTCGACGCACCCCGAGGAGCCGCCGTTGCGCGCGTCTTCCAGCGCCTTCCCCTGGCGGACCAGCTCGCGGACGATGAGGTCGTGGTTGAAGATCGAGGGCTGCCCGAAGCCGGTGCGGATGATTCTGGCCGCGCGCTCGATCGCGGCATCGGGTGCCTGCGCGCAGACCTGGAGCGAGGCCGATGGCTGGAGGAGTCGCATCTCCTCGACCACGTCGAGCATCAGGAAGGTGAGGTCGTTGACGCCGTCGCCGCCATCCGCACGGGTCCCGCCCAGGTTGACCTGCGCGAAGTCGGTGTAGGTCCCGCTCTCCTCCGCCGTCACGCCGACCTTGGGCGGCGCGGGCTGGTTGTTGAACTTGATCCAGAGGCACTGGAGCAGCTCGGCGGCGCGCTCCCTTGTCAGCGTGCCGTCCGCGAGGCCCGCCCGGTAGAACGGCCAGAGGTGCTGGTCGAGCCGGCCCGGGCTGAACGCGTCCCACGTGTTCAGCTCGGTTGTCACGCCGAGGTGCACGAACCAGTAGGCCTGGATCGCCTCCCAGAAGTCCCGCGGCGCGTGGGCCGGCACACGGGTGCAGACCTCCGCGATCCTCAGCAGCTCGGCGCGGCGGGCTGCGTCCTTCTCTGCCGTCGCCAGCTCCCTGGCCCGCTCGGCGTGCCGCTCCGCGAAGCGGATCAGGGCGAGCGCCGCGATCCGCATCGCCTCCAGCTCGTCGCGCTGGGCGCGCTCCTCGTCGCCGTGCGCGCGGCGGAGCGTCTGCAGGCGCGCGTCGATGTCGTCTACCGCCTCCAGCAGGCCGCGCCGGTAGATCTTGTCGTCCAGCACGGTGTGGCCGGGCGCGCGCTGCTCCATGAACTCCGTGAAGACGCCGGCGGCGTAGGCAGCCTTCCACTCGTCGGTCATCGCGGCGAAGAGGTGGTCGCGCATCGAGCGGCCGCGCCAGGAAGGGATGATCTCCTTCTCGTAGATCGCGCGCGCCTCGGCGCTGACGGCGAAGGGGATCTTCTCGCGCGAGTTGAGGAGGTCCAGGTCCGCGAGGCTGTGGCAGCAGAGCTCGGGATAGGTGGGCGTGGCCTTGGGCGCGGGGCCCTTCTCGCCGACGATCAGCTCGCCCTCGCCGAGCCGGATCGCCTTGTGCTCGAGCAGATGCGCGAAGGCGCGGGCGCGGAGGAGGGGCGCGGGGAGCGGGCCGGTGTGGTCACGATAGAAGGCGGTCATCAGCTCCGCCCGCTCGGTCGAGACGCACGGTCGGGCGTCCAGGCTCTCCTGGCGCAAGCGTGCGACCCGCGCAGTCATCACGCGCTCGCCCTCCGCCCGACCGGGAGGCCGGCGGCCGCCAAAACCTCGGCGACGGCCGCGAGCCGCTCGCGCGCCGGGGGCAGGGTCTCGGGCAGGGGATAGGAGCGGCCCACGCGGGCGTACTTGTCCACGCCGATCCGGTGGTACGGGAGCAGGTCGAGGCCGGCCAGGGCGGGGAGGCCGGCCGCGAAGCGGCGGACGGCGTCGAGGTTGTCGTCGTCGTCGTTGATCCCGGGGACGACGGGGACGCGCAGCACGATCTGGTGCCCGCGCGCGGCCAGGGCGCGCAGGTTCTCGAGGATCCGCCGGTTCGGCACGCCGGTGAAGAGCCGGTGCCGCTCGTCGTCCATCAGCTTCACGTCGTAGAGGAAGAGGTCCACGTCGTGGCGCAGGCGGTCGAGGCTCCGCCACGAGGCGTGGCCGCAGGTGTCGAGCGCCGTGTGGATGCCGCGCGCCTTGGCCGCGCGGAGCAGCGCCGCGGAGAAGTAGGGCTGAAGCAGGGGCTCGCCGCCGGAGAGAGTGAGGCCGCCGCCGGATTCCTCGAAGAACGGCCGGTCGCGCTCGACGATCTCCATCACGTCCTCGACGCTCATCGTGCGGCCGGCGAGGGAGCGCGCATCCGCGAAGCAGACGTTCGCGCAGAGGCCAGCGCCGCGGCACCTGGAGCGGTCGGTGACGGGGCCGCTCTCCGTCCAGGTGATCGCGCCGTTCGGACAGGCCTCGACGCACGCGCCACAGCGTATGCAGCGGCTGTCGCGGAGGATGAGGTCGGGCCCCGAGGACTGGCTCTCGGGGTTGTGGCACCACAGGCACGACAGCGCGCACCCCTTCAGGAACACGGTCGTGCGGATCCCCGGCCCGTCGTGGATCGAGTAACGGCGAATGTCGAAGACGATGCCTGTGGCCAGGTAGCCTCCCGTGGGAATACCTGCAAACCCCGCGCCGCGGCCTCCGAATGGCCCCGCCATCGGCGCCCGGTTAGGTTCGGACGCTGATGGGGAACCCGCCGCCTTCCGCCTCCGCCGGCCCCGCCGCCCGCGCTCGCCCGCGCGGGCTGACGGGCACCGACGGGCTGCTGATGCTGATGACACTCGTCTGGGGCGTGAACTACATCGTCATCAAGGCGGTGTTCACGCAGCTCTCGCCGCTCGCGTTCAACGCCGTGCGGTTCCCCGTCGCGGTGGCGGCCGTCGCCGCCTTCGCGTGGGCGGTGGGGGCCCGCCGGCCGCCGAAGGCGGCGCTCCTGCGCCTGGCCCTGCTCGGCATCGTCGGCAACACCTGCTACCAGTACTGCTACATCGAGGGGATGGCGCGGACGCGGGCCGGGAACGCGGCGCTGATCATGGCGGCCGTGCCGGTGCTGACGGGCGTCGCGAGCCACATGCTCGGCCACGAGCGCCTGCGGTGGCGCGACGTGGGGGGGTTGGGTCTGTCGGCCGCGGGGCTTGCGATCCTGATCTTCGGCAGCGGCGAGGAAGTGCGGTTCGGCGGCGACTGGTCGGCCGTCGTGGGCGACCTGCTGATGCTCCTCGCCGTCGTCTTCTGGACCGTGTACACCATCGGCGCCAAGCCGCTGGTGGACGAGCTGGGCCCGACGGTGACGACCGCGTGGACGATGGGGCTTGGCTCGATCCCGCTGCTCCTGATCTGCATTCCGTCCGCGGTGGCCCAGCCGTGGCAGCGCGTCACGCCCGCGGCCTGGGCGGGGACGATCGTCATTTCGTCCCTGGGCTCGCTCGTGCTCGCCTACCTGATCTGGTACCGCGGGGTCTCGCGCCTGGGCTCGACGCGGACGGCGTTCTACTCGAACCTGACCCCCATCGTCACCCTGCTGACGGCGTGGCCGCTCCTCCGCGAAGTGCCGACCCCGTGGCAGATCGGAGGCGCGGCGGGGATCTTCGCGGCATTGGGGCTGATCCGCTCGTGAGAATTGTGCTCTTCGACGTGGACGGGACGCTGCTCTGGACGGACGGCGCGGGGCGCCGCGCGGTGCACCGGGCGCTCAAGGACGTGCTCGGCATCGAGCACCCCGCCGCCGGCTTCCGGTTCGACGGCCGCACGGATCCGGAGATCGTTCGGCTCCTGGCGGCCGCGGCCGGCCGCGAACACGATCCCACGGTTGTCGCGGACGTGCTGGCACACTACGTCGGCCTGCTCGACGACGAGCTGAGCCGCGCGGGCCACAAGACGACGGTGTATCCGGGCGTCTTCGAGTTGGTCGCGGCGCTGGAGCGGCGGAGCGACTGCGTGGTCGGGCTCCTCACCGGCAACATCGTCGAGGGCGCGCGGCTGAAGCTGCGGTCGGGAGGGCTCGACATCGCCCGCTTCCGCGTGGGCGCGTTCGGCTCCGACCACGAGGTCCGCGCCGAGCTGCCCGCGATCGCCCAGCGCCGCGCGCGGGAGACGCTGGGGTTGGAGGCGGACGGGAAGGACATCGTCATCATCGGCGACACGCCGGCCGACGTGACCTGCGGGCGCACGATCGGGGCGCGGGCGATCGGCGTCGCGACCGGCTCCTACACCGTGCCCGACCTCATCGCCGCCGGCGCCTACACGGCCTTCCCGGACCTCGGCGACACGGCGGCGGTGGTCGCCGCAGCCTTCGCGCCGTGAGCATCGGCGCGCGGGAGCTGGAGCTCAAGGCGGTCGTGGGGGATGCGGCCGCGCTCGCGGCACGGCTCGCCGGGGCGGGGACGACGTGCACGTTCCGGGGCGTGATGCGCGACCGGCGCTACGACCTGCCGGATCGCTCGCTGATGGCGCGGGACGAGGTCCTGCGCGTGCGGACGTTCGAGCCCGCCGGCCTCGGCACCGCGCGCGCCGAATTGACGTGGAAGGGACCGACCCAGCGCACCGACGGCTACAAGGAGCGCGAGGAGCTGCAGTTCGACGTCGGCGATGCGGCGGCCGCGGGCGAAGTCATCGCCAGGCTGGGCTTCGAGGTCTCCGATGCCATCGACCGCTGCGTCGCGTATCACGAGGTCGCCGGCGCGGTGGTGCGCATCGAGTGGTACCCGCGGATGGACGTGCTCGTCGAGGTGGAAGGGGCGCCGGAGAAGATCGAGCGGGCGGTCGCGGCCACGGGCCTAGCGCGAACGGACTTCACGGCGGACCGGCTGCTGGATTTCGCGGCTCGATACGAGCAGAGAACGGGTACGGCGGCCGTGTTGCGGCTCGATATGCTGGGCCCGAACGAGGCGCCCGGTTTTCCTGAGTGGGCGGCACACAAGTGAGCGGACTAGAGAGCAGTTCCCAGACGGCGAAGGGGGAAGTGGTTACAAGCCGCCAGTGTCCCGATGGCAGACCAGTCGCAAGTACTGGCAACTTGTCTGGCCTCCGTCGCCTGGCAACTGGTAACCACTTCAGTCCTTGCCGTCTGGCAACTAATCTGGATTCCGTGCCCTTCCTCCTGGCCTCTGGCGCATGAGCGTCTTGGGCGTCGGCATCGACATCGTCCCTGCATCGCGGGTGGAGCGCCTGCTCTCGCGGCACGGCGAGCGCGCCCTCAATCGGCTCTTCACGCCGGGCGAGCGCCAGCGCGCCGCCGTCTTCGTGGACGCCTCGCTGCACCTGGCCGCGCGCATCGCCGCCAAGGAGGCGGCGTACAAAGCCCTCTCCGGTGACGGCCGGGCCCACGGCGTCGGCTGGTTGGACCTCGAAGTCACTCGCCACGCCGACGGCCGCCCCGATCTGGCCTTCCACGGCCCCGCCCAGCGGCGATTCCACGAGCTCGGCGCCACCCGCTGCCACCTCTCCCTCACCCACGCCGGCGGCGTCGCCGCCGCGGTCGTCATTCTCGAGCAGTAGTACGCGTCGGCGTGAAGGAGCTGCAGGAGGGCGCGATCGTCCCCACGACGCTCATCCCCGGCGCGCCGCGCCGGCGGACGGAGGTCCTGGATACACGATAGCCTGCCGTTGCCGGCAGGCTATCATGATCCACGGCGACGCCCCCCTCAGGAACTCAGTCGCCAGAGGAAAACCCGCGACCACTTGAAGGAGCAACCCCCGTGCCCGTCCATGGTAAATGAGCCACGACATTGTCATCACTGAAGTTAGCAATCACTGCCCAGTCGAGAACTGGTCATTCCGGCGCCACTTAGCTGTCAACTAATTAGACAACTGTAAAGAAACTAGACGATTCTTGAGGCTAGGTAGCGACGCCGTAGAACGGGCGCGAGTAGCGCCGCATGAGGTAGGCGCCCGCGGCAATCAGCGCGACGCCCAGGATCTGCGCCACGGTGATGGCGCCGAGGATGCGGTCATCCTTGGCGCGGAAGATCTCGACGACGATCCGCTCGACGCTGGAGAGCACGAGGTAGACGCCGAAGAGCCAGCCCGCGGCGTGGCGGTGCTCCTTCCAGCGCCACAGCAGCCAGAAGACCACGAACGTCATCGCAATCTCGTAGAGCTGCGTGGGGTGCACCGTCAGCACCTGGGTCAGCGGCGTGCCGGCAGGGATGACGGCGTGGAACTGGCCCTGGAGGTTCCCGGCGGTCGAGGGCGGCGCCCCGCGCGGGAACGCCATCGCCCACGGCAGGCGCGAGGGCAGGCCGTAGTCGTCGTTGACCAGGAAGCACCCGACGCGGCCGAGCATGTAGCCGACGGCGAGGGAGGGCGAGACCGCGTCGAGGAGCACCGGGAACGGGAGCTTCTTGAGCCACATGTAGGCGAACACGGCGAGGACGCCGCCCGCGAGGCCGCCGTACCAGACGAGTCCGCCGCGGAAGAAGAGCGCCGAGAGGTGCCCGACGGAGATCGCGAAGTAGAGTTTCGATCCGGCCAGCCCGCCGACGACGCCGAGGACGACGGTGTCCCAGGCGATGGCGGAGTCGAATCCCCGGCGCCGGAGCTCACGCGAGTAGATCCACCCCGCGACTAGGAACCCCAGCATCATCATGATGCCGTAGCCCGTGAGCGTGAAGCCGCCGAGGTGGATGAAGAACGGGTAGACGGTCATGCGCGCACCAGGCCGGGGAAGGGGAGCCGCGCGGCGGCGTCGAGCGCACGGCTCTCCCCCGCGTCCTTCGCGTGGAAGATTCCCGCACGGGCGATCATCGCCGCGTTGTCGGTCGAGAGGCGGGGCGATGGCGCGTGGAGCGTGGCGCCGCGCTCCTGCAGCGCCGCGGCCATCGCCTCACGGAGCGCGCGGTTGCACGCGACCCCGCCTCCCAGGACGACGCGCGAGCGGCCGCACGCCTCGACCGCCCGCACGGTCTTGGTCACGAGCACCTCGATCACGGCGTCCTGGAAGCCGCGGGCCAGGTGGACCGTGTCGGCGGCGGGGTCTTTCGAAGCGCGCACCGCGTGGATGACCGCGGTCTTGAGCCCGCTCATCGAGAGGTCGAAGTAGTCGCCGTCGCCGGGGCGCTGGCGGGCGTTGAGCATCGGCCGCGGGAAAGTGAAGCGCGCGGGATCGCCCTCGCGCGCCGCCTTCTCCACGACCGGGCCGCCCGGATACCCGAGCCCCAGGAGCGAGCCGACCTTGTCGAACGCTTCGCCCACGGCGTCGTCGCGCGTCTCGCCGAGCAGCCGGTAGCTGCCCCAGGCCGGGACGTCGAGCAGGAGCGAGTGTCCGCCGGAGACGATCAGCCCGACGAACGGCGGCACCGCTGCGGGATCGTCGAGCGCCGTGCCGAAGAGGTGCGCCTCGAGGTGGTGCACGCCGACCAGCGGGCGGCCGGTCGCGAGGGCGAGCCCCTTGGCGTAGCTCACGCCGACCAGCAGGGCGCCGATGAGGCCGGGCCCCTCGGTGACGGCGATGAGGTCGAGGTCTTCGAGGTCGAATCGCGCGTCGCTCAGGGCGCGGTCCACGACGGGGCCGAGCGCCGTGAGGTGGGCGCGCGAGGCCAGCTCGGGCACGACGCCCTTGTAGACCTTGTGCACGTCCTGCGAGAGGATGACGCACGACGCCACGCGCGCGGCGTCGCCCCCCACCGAGCCCACGACGACGGCCGCGGAAGTCTCGTCGCAGGACGTCTCGATGCCGAGTGCGTTCACGTCTTCTTGATCTTGCCGGAGAGCGTGACGGTGAGCGGCGTTATCCTGAGGACGGCGCGGCCGGCGGTGTCGAGCTGGACCGTGCGCTCGAACGACCCGGCGACGCCGCGGAGGTCGACCGGCTCGGTGTCCACGGAGTCCAGCGCGCCGACGAGTGATCGCGGCCCGCTCACGCGCACGACCGCCGGAACGACCGCGAGGGCTCCGTCCAGCACGTAGCCCGAGTCGGACTGGACCACGGCGCGCACCGCCACGGTCCTCTGCGCGCGGCGGTCGAGAAGCAGGTCGATCTCGCGCGGCTCGACGTCCTGCACCGCGACCTTCACCCCGCCCGGCACCTGGACGTCCGAGGGCGCCATGACGAGGTGGTGCCGCGTCCCGGTGCCCACGCCCGACTCGTTGATCACCGCGCGAATGACGAGCGGGCCGGTGAGCCGGAGCAGCTCGCGCTGCGGGCCGGAGACCAGGGCCTTGATCGGCGGCGGCGTCTGGGCGGAGGCGACGTCGGGGGCGAGGACCAGGTCGAGCTGGATGCCGACCAGCTGGGTGGTCGGCTTCTCCAGCGCGACGGCGACCCAGAGGATGATGGCGAGGGCGAGCGCGGCGAGCTTCAGCGGCCAGTGGCGGAGGATTGCGCCGCGCAGCGACACGGGTCAGCCCTGCTGCGCCAGGAGGCGGCGCACCAGGTCCTTGTTGACGGTGGCGTCCCAATCGGCGGCGCCGATGACCTTCTTGACGATAATCCCCCGGCGGTTGATCACGAAGCTCTCCGGCACGCCCGTCGTCTGGTAGATGCGCTGGATGCGCCCGCTCGGATCGCGCAGGATCCGGAAGGTGAGCCCGTAGTCCCGCGCGAACTGCCGCACCACATCGGCGCCGCCCTCGTCGATGCTGACGGCGACGATCTTGAGCCCCTGCGGCCCTAGCTCCTTCTCCAGCTGCTCCATCGACGGCATCTCGATCTTGCACGGCTCGCACCAGGTGGCCCACACGTTGAGCAGCACCACCTGTCCCTTGAAGTCCGCGAGCGTCACGGGCTGGCCGGTCTTGAGGTCGGTGGCCTGGAATGCGGGCGCGGAAGAGTTGACCTCAACGGGGAAGATCTCGGGTGCGAGCTTGATGAGGAGCATCACGCCCGCCGCCAGCACGACCACGACCCCCCCGACGATCGCCCACTGCTTGCTCATGGGCGGGCCTGCTTTCCGCCGGCCGCGCCCGCCTCGGCCGCTCGCCGCAGCTCCCGCACCTCCGCGGCCGCGTCCTGGGCGCCGAAGATCGCGACGCCGGCGACGAAGGTGTCGGCCCCGGCCGCAGCGAGCTGCGAGATCGTCTCGCGCCCCACGCCGCCGTCCACCTCGAGCATGGCGCGGCTCTTGCGGGCGTTCAGCAGCGCGCGCGCCCGCCGCACCTTGTCGATGGCGGGGTCCCAGAAGGGCTGGCCGCCGAAGCCCGGATTGACCGACATCACCAGCAGGAGGTCCAGCTCCTCGACGACCTCCTCGATCGACGCGAGCGGCGTCGCGGGATTCAGGGCCACGCCCGCCTTCATGTTGTGCCGCCGGATCTCGGTCAGATGCCGTTCGAGGTGCGCCGTCGCCTCGGGATGGATCGTGAGACCGGTCGCCCCCGCGTCCGCGAATGGCTCGATGTAAGCCTCCGGGTGCTCGACCATGAGGTGGCAGTCGAGCGGGGCATCGGTGAAGCGCCGCAGCGCCTTCACCAGCGGCGCGCCGAAGGTGAGGTTGGGCACGAAGTGGCCGTCCATCACGTCCACGTGAATCATATCGGCGCCGCCGGCCAGCACGCGCTCGACCTCGTCCATCAGATGGGCGAGATCCGAGTTCAGAAGGCTGGGCGCGATGCGTAGCGTCACTTGGTCCCTCGCGAAAGGTGCAGGATCACCGCGCTCCCCACGGCCACGCTGTCGGCGGCCGCGGGCGCCGTGCTGACGGCCAGCCCCGCGAGCAACTGGCTCGCCACCGTGTCCACGCTCGCGACCGAGATCCCCGCGGCCGCCAGGAGCTGCTGCGCGAGGTCCGCTTCGAGGGCCCGCACGTCCGGCACGGCGATCCGCGGCGGCCCCTCGCTCAGGGTCAGCGCCACGGTGGTGCCGCGCGGCACCGCGACGCCCGGCGCCGGGTCCTGCCAGACCACCATCCCCGCCGCCAGCGTCGGATGGCGCTCGCGGTCGGCGACTTCGCTCTTCAAGCCGGACTGCGCGAGCATCGATTCCGCCTGCGCCGCGGTCACGCCGATCAGGCGCGGGACCTCCCGCTCGCTGGGGAGGATCGGCGCCGGAAACAGGAAGAGCGCGGCGAGAAGATAGCCGACCACGACGGTCGCGGCGACACCGGCGATCAGGTAGAAGACGCGCCGGACGGGGTGCGCGGGCCGGGCCGGGCCGACGAGAACGGGGCTCTGGCCGCTCGCTCCCGGCTCCGGCGCCGCGGGCGTCCCGCTCGCGTCGCCGGGCGGCGCGCTCGCCGCCCCCGCGGGCCTGCCGAAGAACCGCCTTACGAGAGCATCCCCCTGGTGGGACTCGACGGTACTGCCACCTCGCGGCGCGGCATCCGCCCCGCCAGATACGCGGCGCGCCCCGCCTCCGTCGCCAGGCGCATCGCGTGGGCCATCGCCACCGGGTCCCGTGCTTCGGCGAGCGCCGTGTTCATCAGGATGCCGTCCACGCCCTGCTCCATCGTCGCGCACGCGTCCGACGCCGTCCCCACTCCCGCGTCCACGATCACCGGCACCTTCAGCCGCGCCTTGATCGTCCGGATGTTAAACGGGTTGAGGAGCCCCAGCCCCGAGCCGATCGGCGAGGCGAGCGGCATCACGGCGGCGCATCCCGCGTCCTCGAGCCGCAGGGCGGTGATGAGGTCGTCGTTGGTGTACGCCATCACCTTGAAGCCCTCGCGCGCCAGCGCCTTCGCGGCCTCCAGCAGGCCGGCCACGTCGGGGAGGAGTGTCTGCTGGTCCCCGATCACTTCCAGCTTGATGAAGTCGTTGAATCCCGCCTCGCGCGCGAGCCGCGCGTAGCGCATCGCGTCCTCGGCGGTGTAGCAGCCCGCCGTGTTGGCCAGCAGGAAGAAGTGCGCGGGATCGAGGTGATAGAGGATCCCCTCCTCCTTGGTCCGGTCGAGACTGATCCGGCGCACCGCCACCGTGACGATCTCCGCCCCCGACGCCTCGAGCGCGCGGACCATCGTCGCGTTGTCCTTGTACTTGCCCGTGCCGACCAGCAGCCGGGAGTGGAACGACCGGCCGCCGATCTCCAGCGGCGCGTCCTGAGCGGTTGCAGCGTCTGCCATCGTCGCCATCGCGTGCCTCTTCTCCCGTGCCCCCGTGCCTCCGTGCCCCCGTGTCTCCCGCACCATCACCCGCCACCGACGAAGTGAATCAGTTCGACCGCGTCGCCCGCAGCCAGCCGGACCTCGCCGAGCGCGTCCCGGCGCACGATGCGGCGGTTGTGCTCGACCACCACGGCGCGCGGGTCGAGACCGAGCTGCGCGAGGAGCCCGGCAAGGGTGGTACCCTCGGACACGGCGCGGGATTCGCCATTCACCACCAGCGCCACGGTGCGGGTGACGGGGAGCGCGGCCAGGAACGCCCGCGCGGCCTGGGCCGGGTCCGGGGCGTCCCAGAGTGCGCGGATGGCCGCGACGCCCCAGGCTCCCGCCTCAATGATGCCGCGCGCGTTGGCCGTGGTCATCCCTCCGATGGCGATGACCTGGCGAGCGCCCCCGTCTCCGGCCGCCGCCCGGACCAGGTCCGGCCCGCCGGCTGGAGCATGCGGGTGGCTCGGGGTCTCGAAGACCGCCCCCGCCAAAAGGAAATCTGCTTCCTCGGCTGCGGCGGCGCGGGCGCTGGCCGCGTCATGCACCGACCGCGCGACCGGGATTCCCGGGGCGACGCGGCGGACGTCCCGCACGCCGAGGCCGGAGCGGCCGGTCACGATCGCCTGCGCACCGGCGGCGCGCGCCACGTCGGCGCGGTCGTTCACCACCAGCCACGAGCCGTGCGGCGCGATCGCGTCCTTCACCCGGCGCGCGAGGTCCAGGAGCGCGGTGCCCTCGAGCGTCCGCGTCCGCACGTGCACCGCGAGCGCCGCTCCGGCCGCCGCGGCCATCGCCGCGGCGCGCTGGACCACGCGCCCCGCGCCGACCACGCGATCGTCGGTGACAGCGTGCAGCCTCGGCAGCGTTGCGATCACGCGAGGCGATCCCCGGCCGCGATGCCGCGGCCGTTCACGAAGGAGCGCACGCTCATCCGCGAGCGGGCGGCGGGCTGGACCTCCGCGACCGACACGGCGCCGGTCCCGCAGGCGATCACCAGCTCATCGTCCGCGCGGAGCACCAGGCCGCCCGCTCCCGCCCCCTCGACCGCCCGCGCGCCGAACAGCTTCAGCTCCGTGCCGCGTCCCGACGTCCACGCCCCTGGCTTCGGGTCGAAGGCGCGGATCTTCCGAGCCACGGCCTCGGCCGGGCAGCTCCAGTCGAGCCGTTCTTCATCGCGCTTGATCTTGGGCGCGAGAGTGGCCTTCGCGTGATCCTGCGGCTTGGGCTCGAGGCCGGCCTCGTCCATCAGCGTCAGCGCCTCGATGAGGGCCTCGGCGCCCAATTCCGCCAGGCGCTCCGACAGCTCGCCGCCGGTCTCGTCCTCGGCGATCGGAGTCGCCACCTGGTGCAGGATCGGCCCTGAGTCCATCCCCGCGTCCATCTGCATGATCGTGATCCCGGTCTCCGTCAGGCCGGCGAGGATCGCGCGCTGGATCGGGGCCGCGCCGCGCAGGGACGGGAGGAGGGAGGCGTGGACGTTGACGGAGCCGCGCTTGGGGACGTCGAGCAGGGTCTGCGGCAGGATGTGGCCGTAGGCGGCGACGATGGAGAGGTCGGGCTCGAGCGCTCTGAACCGCGCGAGGAAGTCGGGCTCGGAGGGCCGCTCGGGCTGGAGGACCGGGAGGTCGTCGGCGAGCGCGGCGACCTTGACCGCGGAAGGCGTGGCGTGCGAGCGGTGCCGCCCGGTCGGCTTGTCCGGGCGCGTGACGACGCCCACCACGTCGAACCCCTCGCCCACGAGGGCCCGGAGCGACGGCACCGCGAATTCGGGCGTACCGAAGTAGACGACGCGCACGGCTCTCTAGAGGGCCTTGGCCGCCCCCTCCACCACGTCCTTGAGAAACCCGGTCTCACCCTTCCGCGACTTCTTGTAGTCGGCGAGCAGGCGGCGGCGCTTGATGGGCCCGACCCGGTCGAGGAACAGGATCCCGTCGAGGTGGTCGATCTCGTGCTGGATGGCCCGCGCAAACAGTCCGGCGCCTTCGATGCGCCGGCGCTGGCCCTGCTCGTCGGTCGTCTCCACCACCAGCCGCTCGGCGCGGCCGACCTCGGCGAAGATGTCGGGGATTGAGAGGCACCCCTCTTCGGCGACCTCCTCGCCGTCCGCCTCGACGATGACCGGATTGACCAACACCAGCTCCTTGTCGTCGGCCACCACGATCGCGACGCGGCGCGCGACGCCGATCTGGTTGGCGGCGAGGCCGACGCCCTTGGCCGCGAGCATCGTCTCGTGCAGATCGGCGATGAGCGCCTTGACGCCGTCGTCGTGCCGCGCGACCTCGTGGGCGCGTTGCCGCAGGACCGGCGAGCCGAGGAGGTGGAGTTGGCGCACGGTCACGTGGCGGCCGGCTCCTCTTTCCGCGTGATCACCTTCGCGATGCGCTCCCGCTCGATCACCAGGCGCGACTCCCCGGACTTGATCGTTATCCGGTCGTCCTTCACGTGGACGATCTCGCCGATGATCCCGCCGGAGGTGACGATCTCGTCGCCCCGCTTGACCTGCTTCAGCAGCTCCTCGTGCCGCTTCTGCTGCTGGCGCTGGGGGCGGATCAGGATGAAGTAGAAGATCGCGATGAAGGCCGCGATCTGCAGAACGAAGACCGTGATGGCGCCGCCGCTCTGCTGTCCGGAGGGGGCCATCATCGCCAGAATCGGGTGTCCGATCACGCCTGCTCCCTGCTCCTGTAGCGGGCGAGCCACGCGCGGCTCCACCCGTCGAATGTTCCCTGCACGATCGCTTCCCGGGCGCGCGCCGCCAGGCGGATCAGGTACCGCACGTTGTGGAGCGACAGCAGCCGCAGGCCCAGCAGCTCCTCCGCGGCGAACAGGTGCCGCAGGTAGCCGCGCGAGAAGGTGGTGCAGGTCTCGCAGTCGCAGGCGGCGTCCAGCGGCGCGTCGTCCTCCCGGTGCCGGGCGTTGCGGATGTTCACGCCGCCGTCGTCGGTGAAGGCGGCGCCGTTGCGGCCCATCCGCGTCGGTGCCACGCAGTCGGCCAGGTCCATCCCGCGGCCCACCGACGCGATGAAGTCCTCGGGAAAACCGACGCCCATAAGATAACGCGGGAGCGCGGGCGGGAGCACCGTCGCGAGATCGGCCAGCACCGCCTCCATCTCGGGCTTGCTCTCGCCGACCGAGAGCCCCCCGACGGCCAGGGCGCGCCAGGTTCCCCCCTCGGCGTCCGCGCCGGCGTCCAGGACGCCAGCGAGCGCCGCGCGCCGGAGGTCGGAGAACACGCCCCCCTGGACGATCGGGACGAGGGTCGCTCGCTCGGGCGCCTCCCGCGCGAGCTCGCGGAAGCGGTCCCGCGAGCGCACCAGCCAGCGCAGGGTTCGCGCGGCGGCGTCCTCGGCGGCGGCGTGCCCCGTCTGGCCGGGCACGACGTGGTCGAACGCCATCGCGACGTCGGCGCCGAGCGTCCACTCGATCTCGACCGCGCGCTCCGGCGTCAGGCGCCGCCGCATCCCGTCCACGTGGCTCTGGAACTCGACCCCCTCCTCCGAGACCTGGCGCGCTCCCGCGAGCGAAAAGACCTGGAAGCCGCCCGAGTCCGTGAGCAGCGGCCGGTTCCACCCCATGAAGCGGTGCAGGCCGCCGAGCCTCGCGACGACCTCCTCGCCCGGACGCACGTGCAGATGGTAGGTGTTGGCCAGCACCATCGTGGCGCCGACGGCCTCGAGGTCGCGGGGCGAGAGCGCGCGGACGGTGCCCTGGGTGCCCACCGGCATGAAGCAGGGCGTTTCGACGACGCCGTGCGGGAGGCGCCATCTCCCCGCGCGAGCCAGGTCGTCGGTCGACTGGACTTCGAATTCGAACACTCTACCTCTCGCCGGTCAGAACCCAGGAATCGGATGTCCGAACCGTTGCCAGACGGCAAGTACTGAAGTGGTTACCAGCTTTCAGCTGTCGGAGGCCAGGCAAGTTGCCAGTACGTGCGACTGGGCTGCCATCCGACGGCTGGCAACTGGTAACCACTGTGCGCTTTGCCGTCTGGCAACGGTTCCGACCACTGCAACCCTTCAACCCCGTCACACTATCAGCATCGCGTCGCCGTAACTATAGAACCGGTACCGCTGCCGGATCGCTTCCTCGTAGGCCCGCATGACGGCTTCCCGACCCGCGAATGCACTGACGAGCATCAACAGCGTCGACCGCGGCAGATGGAAGTTCGTCAGCAGCCGGTCCACGACCCGAAAGGTGTGGCCCGGCCTGATGAAGAGCGAGGTCCAGCCGGCCCCCGGCCGCACGGTGCCATCCTCGGCGGCGCAGGTCTCGAGCGTGCGCGTGACGGTGGTGCCCACCGCCCACACCTTGCCCCCGCGCCCGCGCGAGCTGGCGATGGCGCGTGCGGCCTCGGGGGACAGCGTGTACGCCTCGGGATCGAGACGGTGCTGCGCCGGGTCGTGTGCGGTGACCGGGCGGAAAGTGCCGGGCCCGACGTGGAGCGTGAGCCGAGCCACCGTCACACCGTGGTCGGCGAGCTTGGCCAGGATGGCGGCGGTGAAGTGCAGGCCGGCGGTGGGCGCCGCGACGGAGCCGGGCGCGTCGGCGTAGACGGTCTGATAGCGCTCGCGGTCGGCCGGCTCCGGCGGCCGCGCGATGTACGGCGGGAGCGGGACCTGCCCGCGCCGCTGGATGATCGCCTCGTCGCCCCCCACGCCATGGAGCCGCACTCTCCGCTGCCCACCCTCGAGCGTGGCGATCACCTCGATCTCGTCGCCGTCGCCGAGGTCGAGACGCGAGAGCGGGCGGATCCGGGCGCCGGGCCGCACCAGCGCGCGCCAGGCCCCCTCCGCCTCGCGCGTCACCAGCAACACCTCGGCGGCGCCGCCGCCCCGGCGCCTGGCGGAGAGCCGCGCGGGGATCACGCGGGAATCGTTGATCACGACGACGTCCGCGGGCGCGGGGAAGCCGGGGAAGTCCGCGAAGGTGTGGTGCGCCGTCGTGCCGGCCGCACGGTCCACGACGAGCAGGCGGCTCGCATCCCGCTCCGGGAGCGGCGCCTGCGCGATCAGCTCCTTCGGCAGCTCGTAGTCGAAATCGGCGGTGCGCATGGGACTATCCGGGGCGGAAGCTCGCCGGGCCCGTCCGCCGGCGAGCGTCGGCTAGCGGCCGGCCGTCGGGAAGACGACCACGCTCTCGTCGCCTTCCCGGCTCACGCTCGCCACACCGAAGAAGTAATTGTCGACGATGCGGCCGGTGAAGACGTGCCGTGTTGCCAGCCCCACGTCTTCCCAGTGGACCCACGTCGGCGAGTCGGTGCGCCGCCAGTAGACGCGGTACCCCGCCACGTCCGCGGAGTCCTCGGGCGCGGACCACGTGAGCACGGCCGCCGGCTGGCCGGCGCCACCGAGCCGAGCCGCGCGCGGAGGCGCGGGCGCCCAGCTCAGCGCCGCGAGGGTCGCCGCGTCGACGGAGGTGATCTTCCTCGCGTAATCGAAATCCACGCCTTCCAGAACGTCGCCGTAGGGATCGCCGTTCTCCACCCGGACGTTCTGATGCTGCCGGGTGTAGTTCTCGTGCATCTCCATCAGACGGACCGCCGGGTAGCCGAGATCGGCAAAGGGCTTGTGATGGCCGCCGCGGCCGAAGCGGTCGAGGCGGTAGATCAGCCAGACGTCGAGCCCCGGCACGTACAGGTCGGCGATGCTCTTCACGTAGCGGGCCAGCTGGCGGGACACCCCGTCCACCTCGCCGCCGGTGCTGCGGCGCCGGGCCCGTTCCTGTTCCGTCTCGGTCGGGGGCGTGCCGTCGGAGAAGATGCGCGCGGTCGAGTTGTCGGTGATGCCGTCGATGCCCTGCACGTTCCCGATCATGTCGTTGTTGATCACGCCGACCAGCCGCCAGCCCCGCTGCTGGATCCACTGGGCGAGGATCGTCCCGCCGTCCAGTCCCTGCTCCTCGCCCGAGAGGGCGGCGTAGACGATGGAGCCCGCGAACCGGTAGTGCGTGAGCACCCGTGCGGCCTCGAGGGTACCGGCGAGGCCGCTGGCGTTGTCGTTGGCGCCGGGGGCGGAGTCGGTCGCGTCCATGATGTCGCTGATGCGGCTGTCGATGTCGCCGCTCATCAGGACGTAGCGGCCCGAGTCGGACGTGCCCCGCTGCACCGCGATCACGTTCACCACGTTGGTCGGCTGCGGGATGCGGGGCGTGGGGCCGACCATGCCGCTCACGTAGAATACCTCGAGGCACCCGCCGCACGCGGCGGAGATGCGGTCGAACTCCGCCTTCACCCAGCGGCGCGCGGCGCCGATGCCGCGGGTCGCGGACAGGGTGTCGGAGAGGGTGTGCCGGGTGCCGAAGCCGACCAGTCGCGTCACGTCGGCCCGGAGGCTTTCCGCCGAGACGGCGCCGACGATCGCGCCGATGCGCGGGTCCGAGGAGGCCGGCGTCTGGGCCGCGAGCGGAGCCACGGCCGCGAGAGCGACGAAGAGGCATGCGAAGGGCCGCATAGCGGACTCCGGGAAGCGCGTTCCGGTCTTAGAGCAGGGACGCCTGGCCGGCGCCTGCGGCCCCCGACGCGGGGGGCTCGAAGCCGAAGTGGCGGTACGCGGCCGGCGTGGCGGTGCGGCCGCGGGGAGTGCGATCGAGGAAGCCCTGCTGGATGAGGTAGGGCTCGTAGACCTCCTCGAGCGTCCCCGCGTCCTCTCCCACGGCGACCGCGAGCGTGCCGAGGCCGACGGGGCCGCCGTCGAACTTCTCGATGATCGTCTTCAGCAGCCGCGCGTCCATGTCGTCGAGGCCGAACTCGTCCACGTCGAGCCGGGCCAGGGCCGCTCGCGCGGTCTCGCGGTCCACGCGGCCCTGCGCGCGGACGGCGGCGAAATCGCGCACGCGCCGCAGGAGGCGGTTGGCCACGCGCGGCGTGCCGCGGCTCCGCCGCGCGATTTCGTCGGCGCCGCCGACGTCGGCATCCACGCCGAGGATCCCGGCCGACCGCACGACGATCTGCTTGAGGTCCTCGGGCGGATAGAAGTTCAGGCGCTCGACCATGCCGAACCGCGCGCGCATCGGCGGCGTGAGGAGACCGTAGCGCGTGGTCGCCCCGATCAGCGTGAACGGCTCGAGCGCCATTGGGATCGTCTCGGCGTGCGGGCCCTCGGAGACGCGCACGTCGACCCGCCAGTCCTCCATCGCGGGATAGAGGAACTCCTCGAGCACCGGCCGCATCCGGTGGATCTCGTCGATGAAGAGGATGTCGCCGCGCTTGAGGCCGGTGAGCAGGCCGACCAGGTCGCCCGGGCGCTCCAGCACGGGGCCCGAGCTGGTGCGGATGCTCACCCCCATCTCGCGCGCCAGCAGGATGGCGAGCGTCGTCTTGCCGGTGCCGGGCGGGCCGAAGAAGAGCGCGTGGTCGAGCGGCTCGCCCCGCTGCCGGGCCGCGTCGATGGCGATCTGGAGGTTCTCCTTGATCTTCGCCTGCCCGACGAACTCGTCGAGCCGGCTGGGCCGGAGCGACGCCTCGGCGCTGCGCTCCTCCGGGAGCGGCTCGGGGGTGGTGATCTCGGAGCGCGCGCTCACGTTACGTGCCCGCGAGGAAGGCCAGTGCGGCCTTGATGAGGTCGGCCGCTTTGCGGCGCCCGTCCTGGGCGAGGGCGCGCCGCACCGCGTCGTCCGCGGCCTGCGTGCTGTAGCCCAGCCGCACCAGCGCCTTGGTCGCCACGTCGCTCGCGGGCGAGGCGGGCGCGGCCTCCTCGGCCGCGAGGTCCGCGGTCTTGTCGGTCAGCTCGAGCACGAGCCGCTCCGCCGTCTTCTTCCCGACGCCCGGCACCGCGACCAGCGCGGCGATGTCGCGCTCCCGGATCGCGCGCACCAGGCGGTCGCTGGCGTGGAGCGAGAGCATCGCCAACGCGAGCTTGGGGCCGATCCCCGAGGCCGAGAGGAGGCGCTGGAAGACGCGCCGCTCCTCGACGGTGGCGAAGCCGTAGAGCGTCTGCCCGTCCTCGCGCACCACCAGCGAGGTGTAGAGCTCGACCGGCTGGCCGGGGGCCGGGAGCTGGGCGAGGGTGCGCGTGGGGACGAAGCACTCGTAGCCGAGGCCGCCGGTGGTGCGCACCACGACGCGGTCCGCCTCCTTGAGGGCGAGCTGTCCCGAGAGCAGGGCGATCACGCGACCACCGCGCGGCGGAAGGTGCGGCCCGCGCGCATGCAGTGGGTCAGGGCGATCGCGACGCCGTCCGCCGCGTCGTCGGGCGTGGGCACCGCGCTCAGCCGCAGGAGCCGAGCGGTCATCCGCTGCACCTGCTGCTTGGTCGCTGCGCCGGCGCCGACCACCGTCTTCTTCACCATCGCGGGGGCGTACTCCGAGACGGGGACGCCGGCCTTGGCGGCGGCCAGCAGCGCCGCGCCGCGCGCGTGGCCGAGCACCACCGCGCTGCGGGCGTTCTTCGCGACGAAGACGCTTTCGACGGCAACGGCCGCGGGGCGATGCCGGGCGATGAGTTCGGTGACGGCGTCGAAGATCTGCGCGAGGCGCCGCTCGAGGGGCGCGGAGGCCTCGGTGCGCACCACGCCGCACTCGACGAGGCGGCGCGTTCCCGCAGGGGTGGCCTGCTCGACCACTCCGTACCCGGTGGCCGCGGTGCCCGGGTCCAGCCCGAGCACGATCACACCTCGGCCAGCGCCTCGAGGTCGACGTCGAAGTTGGAGGAGACCCGGGCCACGTCGTCGTGCTCCTCCAGCGCCTCCATCAGCTTCACCAGCTTCTCCGCGTCCCGCCCCTCGACCCGCACCGTGGACCGCGGGACCATCGAGATCTCCGCCGTATCCCATTCGATCCCGCGCTTCCTGAGGGCTTCCTGCACGGCATGGAAGTCGTGCGGCTGCGTGGTGACGACGAAGTGCTCGCCCTCCTTGATCATGTCGAGCGCGCCGGCGTCGAGCGCCGCCTCGAGGGTGGCGTCCTCGGCGTAGCGGCCGGCCGGGACGTAGAACTCGCCGCGCTTCTCGAACAGGTGGGCCACCGAGCCGGTGGTGCCGAGCTTCCCGTCGAACCGCGTGAAGAGGTGGCGGATGTCGGCCACGGTGCGCTTGGCGTTGTCGGTGGTCACCTCGATGAAGATCGCCGCGCCGCCGGGGCCGTACCCCTCGTACGTGACCTCCTCGTAGTGCACCCCTTCGAGCTGGCCGGTGCCCTTCTTGATCGCGCGGTCGATGTTGTCGGAGGGCATGTTGGCGGCGCGGGCGGCGTCAATGGCGGTCCGGAGCCGCGCGTTGCCGCCGGGATCGCCGCCGCCCTGCCGCGCGGCGACCGTGATTTCCTTGATGAGCTTGGTGAATTGGGCGCCGCGCCGGGCGTCAGTGACCGCCTTCTTGCGCTTGATCTTCTTCCATACATTGTGGCCGGCCACACGCGCCTCCGCGGATGCCGCTAATGTAGTCCGCCCCCACAGGAGCAGCAACGACGCCGCGGCGCCCGCGCGCCTAGCGGTCGGGCTCGAGCATGTCCTCGAACCGCATCCACTCCCGGTAGAAGTAGAGGTCCACGAAACCCGTGGCGCCGTGGCGGTTCTTGGCCACAATCAGCTCGGTCGCCCCCTCGACGCCGCGGGTCACCTGGTACATCTCCTCGCGGTAGAGGCCGAGCACGACGTCGGCGTGGTACTTGACCGCGCCCAGCACGCCGAAGTCGTCCAGCTCGGGGCGCGGGTCGCGGCGCTTCGGGTTGTGGCGCGGCAGCTGCGCGACGAGCAGCAGCGCCGTGTGCGCGTCGATCGCCACTTCCTTGAGGAGCCGCACCGCCGCGGCGCCCTGTTCCGCGAGGTCCGCCTCCGCCTTGGCCGGCGGGAGCAGCTGCAGATAGTCCACCGCGGTGAAGGGAGCGTGGCAGGTGCGGATGCGGTCGGCCACCTCTTCGAGGCTGTCGGCCGCCGTCGGGCGGTAGGCGAGGGGGCGGTCCCGGAGCCGCACGGCTGCTGCGCCGATGGCCGCCCGCGTCTCGTCGGATAGCGTCCCGCGCCGGATGTCGTCGAGCTTCGTGCGCGACTCGAGCGCGAGGGCGCGCTCCCACATCCGGTCCTCCTCCATCTCCCCGGAGAGGAAGGCGGCGCTCTCGCCGCGCTCCGCGATCCGGAGCGCGATCGCCAGCGCGAACGACGACTTGCCGACGCCGACGTCGCCGCCCAGGACGATGAGGTCGCCCTGCCTGAGGCCCCCGCCGAGGATACGGTCCACGCTCGGGAAGCCGGTGGCCACGGCGTCGCCGCTCGGCGCGCCGCCGAGCTGGGCGTCCACGCGCTGGACGACGTCGGTGACGGGATTGGAGCGGCGCGGGATGTCAGGGGGCGGCATCGGTCAGGCCTGCCGGAGGGCGGGGGCGGGGCGCGCGGCGCGGGCGGCGGCCTGCACCGCATCGGCGCTGCGGCGCCCCAGGCATTCGGCCGCGGGCGCGGCGAGCTGCGCCAGCACCACGGCCGGGGCAACGCCGCGCGCGGCGCCGAGGTCGCCGATGGCGGCGGCAAGCGAGCGCCGGAGCGGCGCGGGCGCGTTGAGGCTCTTGAGGCGCGTGGCCAGGGCCTTCAGCCGCTCGGCCTGGCGCGCCGGCGGCGCTGCGGGCGGCGCGGCGGCGAGCGCGGCGCGCACCACGAGCCAGAGGGCGAATATCCCGTCGCGCTCGGGGCCCCGGGCGCTCTCGGCCAGGGCGTGGGTGAATGCGTCGTCAGTCGGAACGAGGGCGGGATGGCTCATCGGGCGCCGGAAACGGTGATGGGCCGCAATGTAGCGCCGCGCCAGGGGAGCGGCTAGGTTCGCGTCATGTCCTCGCGGCCCAAGAGCGTGCTCTGGGTGGACGACGAGATCGAGAGCCTCGAGTCCCACCGCCGCTTCCTCACCGACCACGGATACGAAGTCGCCGCCGCCGCCCACGGCGACGACGCGCTCGAGATGCTCCGCCGCCAGGCGTACGGCGTGGTGCTGGTGGACGAGCAGATGCCGGGGAAGCGCGGGCTCGAGCTGTTCGGCGCGATCCGCAGCCTCGATCCGGCGGTCCCGGTGGTGATGGTGACCAAGTCCGAGGACCCTGCGGTGATGCGCGAGGCGATCGGGATGGCCATCGACGACTACCTCGTCAAGCCGCTGCAGCCGCGCCAGGTCCTCTCCGTCGTGACCCGGCTGATCGAGGGCGACCGCATCCGGCAGCAGCATCTCTCGCGCGAGTTCGTGACGCGGTTCCGCGAGCTGGAGGGCCGCCGTGGCACGGCGCTGGGCTGGCGCGAGTGGATCGAGCTCTGGCAGGAGCTGATGGTGTGGGATATCCGGCTGGCCGAGGCGCACGAGCCGGGGCTCGAGCAGGCGCTGCACACCCTGCTGGCCGGTCTCCGGCGCGACTTCGCCGGCTTCATCGCCCGCAACTACCCGCGCTGGATCGCCCAGCCCGACGGGGACCGGCCGGCGCTGTCGAGCGACGTCGTCGAGGAGATGGTGCTGCCCGTCCTGAAGGAGCACGGGCGGGTCCTCTTCATCGTGGTGGACTGCCTTCGCCTGGATCAGTGGGGGGCGCTGCTGCCGCTGGTGACGCCGCTGTTCGACGTCGAGACGAGTCACTACTTCGGCATTCTGCCGAGCGCCACGCCCTACTGCCGCAACGCGCTGTTCGCCGGGCTCCTGCCGCGTGACATCGCGGCGCAATACCCGGCGTGGTGGGCCGAGCGCGAGGATGAGAGCCTCAACGCGCACGAGGCGGACCTGCTGGCGCGCCAGCTCGAGCGGATCACCGGGCGGCCGGTGCCGTGCCGCTACGAGAAGTTGTTCGGCGCGGGGGACGGCGACGAGGTGCAGCGGCGGCTCCCGTCGCACCTCGCGCAGGACGGCGTCACGGCGATGGTCTTCAACTTCATCGACCAGCTGACCCACGGGCGGTCCGAGAGCGCGATCCTCTACGAAGTGGCGAAGGACACACAGGCGCTGCGCTCGCTGACCACGGCCTGGTTCGAGCGTTCGTCGCTCAAGGCGGCCTTGATCGAGGCGGAGCGGCGCCGGGTGCCCGTGGTGCTGACCTCGGACCACGGCTCGATTCACTGCCTGAGTCCGGCGACGGTCTTCGCCAAGCGCGACGCCACCAACAACCTGCGCTACAAGTTCGGCGAGGACCTGCGCGCCGAGGACGCCGTAGCCGCGATCACCGTCGAGGACCCGGAGTCCTACGGGCTGCCGCGGCGCGGGCTCGGCGTCCGCTGCCTGTTCGCGACCGAGGACCGCTTCTTCGTCTACCCGACCAAGCTGCGCGAGTACCAGGCGCGCTACCGCGGCGCCTTCCTGCACGGCGGCGTGTCGCCGGAGGAGATGATCCTCCCGGTGGCGTTGCTCCAGCCGCGGGCCGGGCGCTAGCGTGGGCCGCTACCGCGAGCTGCTCCGGTTCCTGCGGCCCTACTTCGCGCTCTTCTTCGGGGGGCTCGCACTTACCGCCGCCGCCACGGTGCTCGACGGCTTCACCTTCGCGCTGGTCATCCCGTTCCTCCGGGCCGTCTTCGGCCAGTCCTCCCTGCTGCCGCCGGTCGGCCAGAACCCGGTCGAGCGCGTGCTCGACTGGGCGATGGGGCCGATGCTCGCGGGCGGCAACACGCAGGCCGCGCTGCGCAACGTCATCCTGGTCATCCTCTCGGCAATGGCCATCAAGAACCTCATCCTCTACGTGTCGCGCGTCATGGTCGCCATCTCGCAGGAGCGCGTCGTGCGCGACATGCGGATGCGGCTCTACACGCACCTGCAGGGGATGGGGCTCGGCTACTTCCAGCAGATCAAGGGCGGGCAGCTGCTCACCCGGATGCTGGCCGACGCCGAGGCCGCCAAGCCGATCCTCGGCTCGGAAGCACTGGCCTTCGTCCAGTCAGTCGGCACGCTGATCGTCTACCTGGTGATGCTGATCGCGGTCTCCTGGCAGCTCACGCTCCTCTCGCTCGTGCTCGCGCCCTTCCTCATCCTGGGGCTCCGGCCCCTGGTGCGGCGCCTGCAGCGCGGGTACGTGGGCGTGCTGAACGACCGCGGCGATCTCACCTCGCTGATGCAGGAAACGGTGTCCGGGGTGCGGCTGGTGAAGGCGTACGCCGCCGAGCCGTACGAGCGCGGACGTTTCTTTGCCGCCGCCGACCGGTACACGCGCGGCCTGATCCGGATGCAGCGGATCTCGATCTTGTCCGGGCCGATCTCCGAGATGTTCGGCGCGGTGGTGACGGTGGTGCTGCTCTGGGTCGGCGCGAGCATGGTCGCGGGCCACTCCATCGACTCGGAGAGCTTCATCGTCTTCCTGTTCGTCGCCCTGCGCCTGCTGGTTCCGCTCAAGTACCTCTCCAACTGGCCGGCGACGTACCAGAACGCGCTCTCCTCGGGCGAGCGCGTGCTCGAGGTGCTCGACCAGACGCCGTCGGAGGCGCGGGCCCCGGGACGCGAGGCCGTGCGCGGTTTCCGCGACGCGATCGCGTACCGCGACGTCTGGTTCGCGTACGACGGCGGCCCCGACGTGCTGGAGGGCGTGGAGCTCGAGGCGCCGCGCGGCTCCGTGACCGCGATCGTCGGCGCCAGCGGGGCGGGGAAGAGCACGCTGGTGGACCTGCTTCCCCGGTTCTACGAGCCGACGCGCGGCGTCATCACGCTCGACGGCCGGGATCTCCGGGAGTTCACCCTCCCCTCGCTGCGCAGCCTGATGGGGATCGTGAGCCAGGAGACGGTGCTGTTCAACGACACTGCGCGCGCCAACATCGCTTACGGGGCGCTCGACCGGTACGACGCGGCTGCAATCGAGGCCGCGGCGCGGGCGGCGAACGCGCACGACTTCCTCGCGGTGCTGCCGCAGGGCTACGACACGATCCTGGGCGAGCGCGGCACCCGGCTGTCGGGGGGGGAGCGCCAGCGCATCGCGATCGCGCGTGCGCTGCTTCGGGACCCGCCGATCCTGATCCTCGACGAGGCCACGAGCGCGCTCGACTCCGAGTCGGAGCACCTGGTGCAGGAGGCGATCGACCGCCTGCTCGCCGGCCGCACGGTGTTCGTCATCGCGCACCGCCTCTCCACCGTGCAGCACGCGACGCAGATCCTGGTGCTGGACAAGGGGCGCGTCGTCGAGCGCGGCCGGCACGAGGAGCTGCTGGCCCGGGACGGCGTCTACCGGCGCCTCTACACGCTGCAGTTCGGTGCCGAGCCCCGCCCTCTTGCCGACTGAGCGCGCCGCCGCGCCCCGGTCGCCGGCGGTGGCCGACGGTGCGGCGCTCACCATCCTCCACCTCACCCATCAGGGTGGCGGCGCCGGGTCCACCGTCTCCATCGCCGCGCTCGGCGGGGCGCAGCGCGCGGCCGGGCACCGGGTGCTGGTGGGGTGCCCGGAGCGGAGCCTGCTCGCCGCGCTCGCGCGGCGCGCCGGCGTCGAGGTCCTGCCGATGGAGTTCGACCGGGCGTCGCGCGCCGCGGCGCGGGTGGTGCGGCTGGTCGAGGTCGAGGGCGTGGACGTCGTGAACTCCCACGCCTCGCGCGACCGCGCTGCGTGCCGGTGGGCGCGGCTCGCCGGGCGCCTCCACGCCGCCTGCGTGATGACCCGCCGCCAGATGCCACGATCCCTGCCCGTCTCGGTGCTCCTCAACGGCTTCGCCGCCGACTGCACCATCGCCGTGAGCCGCGCGGTGGCCCGCGCCCTCGTGCGGCGCGGCGCGCCGGTGTGGCGCGTCCGCGTGGTGCCGAACGGCGTGGACCTCGCGCGCGTGGATCGCGCGGTGACGGCGGACGAACTGGACACTGCTCGCGTTCTGGCCGGGTGGCGGCCCTGGCGCGCGACCGTGGGCGTCGTCGCGCGCCGCAAGGATCACGACGTCCTCCTCAGGGCCCTCGCGCTGCTGGAGCCGCCGCTGACGGTGGCGCTGGTGGGCGTCGGGCCCGACCGGGAGCTGGGCGCGCTCGCCGCGGCCGCGCCGCAGCACGAGGTGCGCTGCATCCCGTTCCGGCCGGACGTGCTGCCCTTCTACCGGCTGTTCGACGCGGTCGTGCTCCCCTCGCGCTGCGAGGGGCTGTCGCAGGCCCTGCTGGAGGCGATGGCCTCGGGTTTGCCGGTGGTCGCGTCGCGCGCTGGCGGCAACGTGGACCTCATCACCCACGACGTGGACGGGTTGCTCGTGAGTCCGCGGGAGCCCGCGGCCTTCGCCGCGGCGCTGGCGCGACTCCTCGGCGACGCGGTTCTCCGCCGGCGGCTGGGGGAGCAAGGCCGCCGCACGGCGCGCGAGCGCTTCCCGCTCGAGCGCACGGCCCGGCTCACCGAGGCGGCGTACCGCGCCGCGCTGGTGCAGCGCCGGTGAGACGCCGCAGCGACTTCCCCGTCTACGTCGCGATGCGCGGCGCGCTCGGGCTCGTCTTGCCCCTGCCGCGCTCCGCGGCGTGCGGGACGGGCGCCGTGCTCGGGCGGATGGTGCGCGACGTGCTCGGCCTCCGGCGCGACGTCGCCGACCAGAACCTGGCGATCGCCTTCCCGCAGATCTCGCCCGGCGAGCGCGCGGCGCTGGCGCGCCGTACGTATGCGCACTTCGGCCGCGTCATGATGGACTCGCTGCGCCTCACCGCGGGCGGCGCCCAGGCAGTGATGCCGTTCGTCCGGGTCATGGAGGCCGAGGCGCTGCTGCGCCCGCTGCTGGCGAAGGGACGGGGCGTCATCTGCCTGGCCGGCCACCACGGCAACTGGGAGTTGTCGGTCGCTTGGGCCACGGCGGTCGGCTTTAGGGTCGCGGCGGTCGTCAAGCCGCCGTCGAACCCGTGGGTCGCCGCCTACGTGGATCGCCAGCGGCGCCGGATGGGGCTCGAGACCATCCCGATGCCGGAGGCGAAGGTCCGCGTGCCCCGGGCGCTCGCAGAGGGCAAGCTCGTCGGGTTGGTGGCCGACCAGGGCGCGCTGCGCAGCAACACCTGGGTCCCCTTCTTCGGCCGACCGACCCAGACGGCCGAGGGGCCGGGCTACTTCGCCGTCACCACGGGCGCGCCGGTGGTCTTCGGCGGCTTCGTCGCGGAAGCGGACGGGCGCTATCGGGGGTACGCGGAGCTGCTGGAGGAATCGCCGCGCGGAGACGCGGGCGCGATGGTTCTCCGGATCGCGACGCTGTTCCGGCAGCACCTGGAGGCGGCGGTCAGGCTGGCGCCGGAGCAGTACCTCTGGACCCACCGGATGTGGGCTCGCCAGGCGCCGGCAGCGCCGGCCGGGCGGTGATCGCGTAGGTCGGGCAGTGGCGGATGAACCCGCCGTCCACCGGCGACCACTCCTGCGGCTCCGCCGGCCCCACCGCCTTGCCGTGCGCGTCCAGGTGGAACGTGCCCTGCGGGGCGCGCGCCACGCACTGTCCGCACCCGATGCAGCGCTCGCGGTCGACCCCGATGCGGATCCGGCGGCGCGGGAAGATGCCCCGGGTGGCGGAGCGGATCGCGTCGCCCGCCTGGTCGAGGACGGCGCCCGTCGCGCGGTACCCCTCGTCCATCAGCTCGCGCGTGTGCTCGAAAGAAAACATCGGCACGTGCTCCACGCGCGGCTGCACGAGCAGCAGCGGCGGGGCGGCCCAGTGCGACAGCCGGACCTCGAGGAGCTGCTGAAAGACGATCTCGGTGGCGCGCGCGAAGATGGCGGCGAAGCCCTCGTCCTGCGTCTCGGCCCGGAGCACGCTCGAGGCGCCGACGTCCACCGCGACGACGCCCTCCACGCCGAGCGTCGCCGCGAGAGCCACCGGCAGGTTGTCCGCCAGCGCACCGTCCACGCAGAAGTGGCCGTCGATCTCGCGCGGGGGGAAGAAGCCCGGCAGCGCGCAGGAGGCGAGCACGGCATCGGCGACGCTCGCGCCGGCGAGGCCGGGCAGGCCCCAGTAGAGTTGCATGCCGCTGTTGAGGTCCACCGACGCGACGACCAGCCGCCGCTCTAGCTCCTCGAAAGTCAGGCCGCCGACGAAGCCGCGGATCAGCTCCTCGAGCGGCGCACCGCGGTAGATGGCCGGGGCCCGGATGAGTCGGGTGGCCATCTCACGGCGGGCGACGTGGAAGACGTCGGAGCGCTCGAGGCCGAGCGCGACGTCGGCGAGCTCGGCGGTCGAGAAGCCGTTCGCCCACGCGGCGCCCAGCAACGCGCCGATGCTGGTGCCGACGACGACGTCGGGCACCCAGCCACGCTCCTCGAGCGCCCGGAGCGCGCCGACGTGGGCGAGGCCCTTCATCCCGCCGCCGCCCAGCACCAGCGCGAACCGCCAGCGCCCCTTCGCGGTCGCTTGCCGCGCGCGCATATCGAGCGTTAACGTAGCCCTCGCTCCCATGACGGCGCCACCCTCACGATGACCGACGTCGCTTCTGCCGCGCAGCTCGCCGATGTCGTCCGCGATCTCCGCAATCGCGAGTTCCCGTGGACGGCCGCGACGACCTATCTCAACGCCGCGTCGGTCGGCCCGCTGCCGGAGCGCACGCGCCTCGCGGTCGAGGCGTTCAATGCGAAGCGCACCGCGCCGCACCTCCTGCCCGACCGGGACCTCTTCGCCGTGCACGCGGCGACCCGCGCGGCGGCGGCACGGCTGCTGGGCGCCGCGCCGGAGGAGATCGCGCTCACGCCCAACACCTCCACCGGACTCAACGTCGCGGCCGGCGCGCTTCCGCTCGCGCCGGGCGACGTGATCCTGCTGAGCGACCGCGAGTTCCCCGCCAACGTCTATCCCTGGCTCGCGCGGCGACGGAGCGGCGTGGTAGTCGAGCGCGCGCCGGTCACGCCCCGGGGCTATCCCGACGAGGATTACCTGGTCGAGCGCCTCGCCGATCCGCGGGTCCGGGTGCTCGCCGTCTCGCAGGTCCAGTTCTCCAACGGCTTCCGCGCCGATCTCGCGCGCCTGGGCGACGCCTGCCGCGCCAACGGCGTGCGCCTGGTGGTGGACGCAATCCAGGGGCTCGGCGCCTCGCCCCTCGACGTCACGGCGATCCCGGTGGACCTGCTGTCGTGCGGCGGCCAGAAATGGCTGCTGGGGCCGTGGGGCTCGGGCTTCTGCTACGTGCGGCGCGAGCTGATTCAGGCGCTGGAGCCGCCGGTGGTGGGCTGGATGTCGTACGAGGGGATGGACGACTTCACCAACCTGCTCAGCTACGGCGATCACCTGGTCGGCGACGCGCGACGGTTCGAGGTCGCCAGCCTCGCGACCCAGGACCACCTCGGCCTCGCCACCTCGATCGGGCTCCTCCTGGAGCTCGGTGTCGAGGTGATCGCCGCCTACCTCCGCTCCCTCGGCGAGCCGGTGCTCGCGTGGGCGCGGGAGCGCGGCGTGCCGGTCGTCTCGCCTACCGACGACCTGCACCGCTCGCAGATCGTGTGCGTCGCCCCGCCCGACGCCAAGGAGGCGCACCGGCGGCTCCGGCAGGCCGGGGTCGTGTGCGCGCTGCGCGAGGGCGCCATTCGCCTGGCGCCGCACTGCTACAACACGATGGAGGAAATGGAGAAGGTGGTGGAGGTGCTGGATCACCAGATGCGTGAGAGGTGAGAGCGACAGGCGGAGGCGTGAGGGGGAAAAGTGAGAGGTGAGAGGTCCCGGTGAGACGTGAGAGGTCGCGATGCCGCGCATCGCCCTTCTCACCTCTCACGCCTTTCCCCCTCTCACGTCTCGCGGTGCCGTCTCACGCTTTGATTGACCCTCTCACCTCTCACTTTATCACGAGGTCTGCAAACTTCAGCTTGCCGTACTTGACCACGTAGCTCCCCGGCGCTAGCTCCCGGTTCCCGTCCTCGACTTTGGCGCCGTCCACCTGCACGCCCCCTTGCGCGGCCATCCGCCGCGCCTCGCCGAGGGATTTTGCGAACCCGATGTCCTTGAGGACGACGGCCAATGACGCCGGCGCGTGCGTGAACGTGGGCATCTCCGCCGGAGCCCTCTTCTCTTTGAACAGCCGGTCGAAGTGCGCTTCGGCCTGCAAGGCGGCCTCGGCGCCGTGGAACTGCGTCACCACGTCGCGCGCCAGCGCGCGCTTGGCGGCGTAGGGCTGCGCGCGGCAGCGCTGCAGCGCCGCCGCGAGGTCCCCCGCGGCCACCGTCGAGATCAGCGTCGTCCACTCCTCCAGCAGCGTGTCGGGGATGGACATCGTCTTGCCGAACTGGTCCTCCGGCGTCTCCGTGATCCCGATGTAGTTGTCATACGACTGCGACATCTTGCGCTCGCCGTCGGTGCCGCGCAGCAGCGGCATCACCAGCGCCACCTGCGGCTCCAGCCCGTGCCGCTCCATCAGCGTCCGGCCGACCAGCAGGTTGAACTTCTGGTCCGAGCCGCCGAGCTCCACGTCCGCCTTGAGCGCCACGGAGTCGTAGCCCTGCAGCAGCGGGTAGAAGAACTCCATCATCGTGATCGGCGTGCCCGCGGCCAGGCGCTTGGCGAAGTCGTCCCGCTCGGCCAGCCGGGCCACGGTGTAGTGCGCGGCCAGCTTCGTGAGTCCGTCCGCGAGGCTGAGCTTCCCGTGCCATTCGCTGTTCCGGCGGATTTGCGTGCGCTGGGGGTCCAGGACGCGGAACACCTGGTCCTGGTACGTGGCGGCGTTGGCCTGGATCTCGGGCTCGGTCAGCGGCGGCCGCGTCTCGCTCCGGCCGCTCGGGTCGCCCACCATCGCCGTGAAGTCGCCGATCAGGAAGACGACCGTGTGCCCGAGGTCCTGGAAGGTGCGGAGCTTCCGGATGGAGACCATGTAGCCCAGGTGCAGGTGCGGGCGGGTGGGGTCGAACCCCTGCTTGACGACGAGGGGCGCGCCGGTCGCGATCGCGCGCTCCAGCTTCCGGGCCAGCGTCTCTTCGGGGATGATCTCCACCGCGCCGCGGCGGATGGCGTCCATCTGCTCGTTCAGGGGCGGGAACGCGCGCATGCGCTATCGTAGCGGCGAGACCCCGCGGCTGGCAAGCGCGCGGGCCGAACGGTTAGCTTCCACCTCTCATGGCTGACACGCCCCGCGGCGGCCGCCTGCGGCGCTGGTTCTCCCCGCGCCGCCTGCGGCGTACCGTCACCTGGCTCCTGCTCGCCATCGGCTTCGCGGTGGGCGTCGGGTACGGGAGCTGGACGCGCGTCTGTTCCGGCGGGGCCTGCCCCTCCATCGCGGTCCTCGACGTCTACCGGCCCCAGCAGGCCTCCAAGGTGTTTGCCGCGGACGGCCGCCTGATCACCGAGCTTGGGTACGAGCGCCGCACCGTGATCCCGCTGCAGGAGATGCCGCTGGCGCTGCGCGAGGCGTTCATCGCCGTCGAGGACAAGCGCTTCTATGCCCACCACGGCCTCGACTTCGGACGAATGCTCGGTTCGCTCAAGGCCAACCTGCTCGCGATGTCGGTTCAGCAGGGCTTCTCCACGATCACGATGCAGCTCGCCCGCAACGTCTTCCGCGACCGGATCACGCGCGAGCGGCATGGGTTGGCCGGCCTGAGCCGCAAGCTCAGGGAGATGCGGGTCGCGGTCGAACTCGAGAGGACCTACTCGAAGGACCGCATCCTCGAGCTGTACCTGAACCAGATCAACCTGGGGAGCGGCGGCTACGGGGTGGAGGCCGCGGCCCAGCGCTACTTCGGGAAGCCCGTGCGGGAGCTCAACGTGGCCGAGGCGGCGATGCTGGCGGCGCTGCCGAAGGCGCCCCGCGCGTACAATCCGCGGAAGTACCCGGCGCGCGCGGTGGCGCGGCGCAACCTCGTGCTCGACCTGATGCACGACCAGGGGTATCTGTCGTATCAGCAGGCGGAAGAGGCGAAGGCCTTCCCGCTCACTCTCGCGGCCCGCGCCGACTACGACGACGTGGCGCCCTACTTCGTGGAGTGGGTGCGCCAGCAGATGGACGACCGGTTCGGCAAGGACCTCTACGAGAAGGGGCTGCGGATCTTCACGACGCTCGACCTCGACATGCAGCAGTCGGCCGAGCGGACGCTGGAGGCGGCGCTGGAGGCGGTCGAGGCCGGCGCGTACGGGCCGTACCAGCACCGCACGATGGCGCAGTACGCGGAGCGCAACACCGGCAACGTGGACAACAGCGAGCGGACCGCGACCCCGTATCTGCAGGGCGCGATGGTCGCGATGGACACCACCGGCGCGATCCGCGCGATGGTGGGCGGCCGCGACTTCGACGACTCGAAGTTCAACCGCATCACGCAGGCGCTGCGCCAGCCGGGCTCCACGTTCAAGCTGTTCGTCTATTCGGCCGCGCTGCGGGGCGGCCACTCGCCGAACGAGATGCTGGACGATTCTGCGATCTCGCTCCCGATGCCGGACGGCACGATCTGGGAGCCGCACGACTTCGAGGAGGCGCAATTCCGCGGGCCGCAGACGCTGCGCCAGGCCCTGGCCCTCTCCATCAACCTCGTCGCCATCCGCCTCGGCCTCGAGCTGGGCGCCGACGCGGTGGTGGACGAGGTGCGCCGCTACGGGATCGGCACGCCCGTCCCGCCCGTGCCCTCGATGTTCATCGGTTCGGCGGAGGTGTACCCGCTCGAGTTGGTGTCGGCCTTCACCGCGCCAGCGACCCTGGGTGTGCGCGCGGCGCCGTTCGGCGTCCTGCGCGTGGAGGACGCGAACGGCAAGGTGCTCCTGCAGGCCCAGCTGCGGCGCGAGCGCGTGATGGCCGTGGACCAGTCGTACGTGCTGAACGACATGCTGCAGGACGTGATCCGCTACGGCACGGCGCGCAGCGCGGTCAAGCAGGCGGGCTTCGATGTGCCGGCCGGCGGGAAGACCGGCACGACCAACGACTACACGGACGTCTGGTTCGTCGGGTACACCCGCGAGCTGGTCGCCGGCTTCTGGATGGGCTTCGACACCCCGCAGCGCATCCAGAACAACGCCCAGGGCGGGCGGCTGGCCGCACCAGCGTGGGCGAACTTCATGCGCGAGGTATACGAGCGCCGGCCGTCGCCGGGGCCGTGGGTGGCCCCGTCCGGCGTCGTGCAGCGGGAGATCGACATCACGTCGGGGAAGCTCGCCACGCCGTGGTGCCCGCAGGACGTCCGGCGCTGGGAGGTGTTCTCACCCAACAACGTGCCGACGGAGTACTGCCCGCTCCATCCGGGACCCAACGGTCCCACGCCCGCCCCGAACCCGCAGGATCCCGGCACCAAGCCGCCCAAGCGGCCGCCCGGCGGCCCCTGAGGCGGTGAAGCCGCTCCGCGTCGCCGCGCGATGGGTGCTCCCGATCTCCGGTGAGCCCATCGCGCGCGGCGCCGTCCTCGTCGGCGCGGACGGGCGGATCGCGGCCGTCGGACCGGACGCGGCGGTGCCGCGGCCTGCGCGCCGCGAGGACGTGTCGCTCGGCGCGGCGGCGCTCCTGCCCGGATTCGTGAACGCGCACACCCATCTGGAGCTGACGGCGCTGCGCGGTTTGGTGCGGGATCTCCCCTTTGTCGAATGGATCCGGACGGTCCGCGCGATCAAGTACGCGCTCGATCCCGCCGTGTACCGCGCGTCGGCGCGCTGGGGGGTGCTGGAGAGCTTCGCGGCCGGGATCACCACCAGCGGCGACACCGGCACCACGCTGCAGGCGGCGGCCGCGATGGCCGACCTGGGCGCGCGCGGCGTCGCCTACTACGAGGTGTTCGGTCCCGACCCGAAGCAGTGCGCCGAGTCGATGGCGGGGCTCGAGGCTGCGCTGGCGAAGCTCGAGCCCCTCGGCTCGGAGCGCGTGACGGTGGGCGTCTCGCCGCACGCCCCGTACACCGTCTCCGACGAGCTGCTGCGTGCCGTGACGGCGCTGGCGGCGCGGCGCCACCTCAAGACGGCGACGCACACCGCCGAGTCCGTGGAGGAGCGCTCGCTGGTGGAAGAGGGGCGCGGGCCCTTCGCGGATGATCTGCGTGAGCGGCGGATCGCGGTGTCGCCCCGCGGCACGTCCACGATCGGCTGGCTGGAGCGCTGCGGCTTCCTCGCCCTCCGGCCCCTCCTCATCCACTGCGTCACGGCGACGCCGGACGACCTGGAGCGCGCGCGCCGCGCCAGCGCCACCGCGGTGCACTGCCCCTGGTCCAACGCAATGCTGGGGCACGGCCGCGCCGACTTCGCCGCGATGCGCCGGCTCGGTCTCGCCGTCGGGCTGGGGACCGATTCGGTCGCCGCCGGCGGAGGCCACGACCTTTTCGCCGTGGCCCGGCAGGCGGCACTGGGCCTGGACGTGGGCCGGGGCCTGGCCCCGCGCGAAATGCTGGGCCTCATGACCGCCGGCGGCGCCTCGGCGCTTGGACTCGAGGGCGTCGGGACGCTGGCCGTCGGCGCCTGGGGCGACCTCGCCGCCGTGCGGCTGGACGCTCCCGCCTCCCTCGCCGCCGATCCAGAGGAAGCCGTGGCCTGGTGCGCCACGCCGTCGGACGTGGTCTTCACCGCCGTGGCGGGCCGCGTCGTGTACCGGCGTAGACGCTGGCCGCTCGTGCGGATCGCCGTGGAGCGCGCGGCGTACCGCGCCGCCGCGGCAGCGGCCGCGGCCGTATCGCGCACCGTGGCGCGGTGATTCCCGGACAGGGTGAGTCGCGTGCGGGCCGCGCAAAGGACGGCACCGGCGAGGAGTGGACGTCCGCCGGCGCGGTGTTTCCCCGAACGGGTGAGCGATGTGCGGGCGGCGCAAAGGACCACGGCGGTGAAGGGTTGGCCTCCTCCGGCGCCGCGCGGTATCTTGGCGCGGTGATGCGACGGTGCACGCGGCCCCGCGGCCGAGTCCGATGAAGGCCCAGCGCCACAACGCCATCCTGCGCTTGGTGCGGGAGCACGCCATCCCCAGCCAGGAGCGGTTGCGCCACCTCCTCCAGCGGGCGGGGTTCGACGTCACGCAGGCCACGCTGTCGCGGGACATCCGCGACCTGGGCCTGATCAAGCAGACCTCCGCCGACGGCGCGCACCACTACGCCGCGCCACCGGACGAGACCGTGCCTCCCCCCTCGCTCGCCGGGTTCCTCCCCTCGCTCCTCCTGCGCACCGACGGCGTCGGCCCCCTGCTGGTCATCCGCACCCCCACCGGCGGGGCGAATGCCCTCGCCGCCGCGCTGGACCGCGAAGTGTGGCCCGAGATCCTCGGCACCCTCGCCGGTGACGACACCGTCCTGATTGTGGCGCAGAGCCCGGCCGCCCGCCGCAAGCTCGCCCGCCGCCTCGCCGACCTCGCCGCTCCGCGGCATTGAACCCGCGCCCGCGCGGGCGTATGTTTATGCGTTGGCTTGCATAATCACACAATCGCGTGCGAGGGTGAGGTCATGGCAGAGCGCGTCGTGCTGGCGTATTCCGGCGGTCTCGACACGTCGGCGATCGTTCCCTGGCTCCGGGAGCACTACGGCGCCACGGTGATCTGCGTGGCGGCGGATGTCGGGCAGGGCGCCGGCGAGCTCAAGGGGATCGAGGAGAAGGCCAAGCGGTCCGGCGCCGAGTCGTGCCACGTCGAGGACGTGCGCGAGCGGTTCGTGCGCGAGTTCATCTGGCCGACCCTCAAGGCGGGCGCGATCTACGCCCGCACCTACCTGCTCGGCACGTCCATGGCGCGCCCGCTCATCGCGGAGCGGCAGGTCGCCCTCGCGCGCAAGATGGGCGCGACGGCCCTGGCGCACGGCTGCACCGGGAAGGGCAACGACCAGGTGCGCTTCGAGCTGACCTACGCGGCGTTCGCCCCCGACCTCAAGGTCATCGCGCCTTGGCGGGAGTGGGAGTTCCGCGGCCGCGAAGATCTCCTGGCCTACCTCGCGGCCAGGAAGATTCCGACCACGGCGTCGGCGGAGAAGCCGTTCAGCCGCGACCGCAACCTCTGGCACATCTCGCACGAGGGCGGCTCGCTCGAGGATCCGTCGCTCGAGCCGCCGGCGGACCTGTTCGTCCTGACGCGTTCCCCGGAGGACGCGCCCGACGAGGCCGCCGTGGTGACGGTCGGCTTCGAGGCCGGCGAGCCGGTCTCGCTGGACGGGGAGCCACTGGGGCCCGTGCAGCTGGTCGAGGCGCTGAACGCGCTGGCAGGCGAGCACGGCGTGGGGCGCGCGGACGTCGTCGAGGATCGGCTGGTCGGGATGAAGTCGCACGGCGTGTACGAGACCCCCGGCGGGACGGTGCTCTTCCAGGCGCACCGCGAGCTGGAGCAGCTGGTGCTCGATCGCCGCAGCCTGGCGCTGGCCGACGAGCTTGGACGGCGGTATGCTGATCTGGTGTACGACGGCCGGTGGTGGACGCCCGAGCGCGAGGCGCTCGACGCGATAGTGAGCAGCCTGCAGCGCTACGTGACGGGAAGCGTGCGCATGAAGCTGTACAAGGGGTCGGCGCGGGTGGTGGGACGCTCCTCGCCGGTTTCGCTCTACCATGAGGGGCTGGCGACCTTCGGCGCCGACGACGTTTACCGGCAGAGCGACGCGGCGGGCTTCATCCGCCTCTACGGGCTTGCGGTGCGGACGGCCGCCGAGCGCGAGCGGCGGATCGGCATGCGCCTCGCGGAGGCGGCGGACTGAGCCCGCGGCCCGTTCGCGCACTGGTCATCGGCGCGTCGGGCTTTCTCGGCTCGCGGTTGCTCGCCCTCGCGCCACGCGGGGTGGAACTGGCCGGCACCGGCGGCAGGCGGCCGGTGCGCCCCGGCAACTGGCGCGAGATCCAGCTCGACCTGGGGACCCCCGTGACGGTGCGCGGGCTGCTCGAGCGCGAGCGGCCCGGCACCGTCTTCTTCTGTGCCTACGATAAGACCGACCCGACCGTGACCGTGGACGCCGCCGTCGCGGCCGCGCGCGCTGCGGCGGAGATCGGCGCCGGCTTCCTCTTCTATTCCAGTGACATGGTGTTCGACGGCGCGGCAGGCGGCTACACGGAGGACGCTCCCCTCTCGCCTGCGAACGCGTACGGTGCGATGAAGGCGCAGGCCGAGGCGCTGGTCCGGGCCGAGCACCCCGGAACGCAGGTCGTCCGGACCTCGCTCCTGGTCGGCGAGAGCGGCATCCACATGCGGCCGGCGTACGAGTGCGAGAATCTGGTGCGCGGGCTACCGGTGACGTTGTACGCCGACGAGTGGCGAAGCCCGACGCACGTGGACGACCTGGCGCGCGCGTCGTGGGAGCTGGCGTCCCTCGACGTCGCGGGCGTGTACCACGTGGCCGGGCCCGAGCGGCTCTCGCGGGTGGAGCTGGGCCGCATCCTGTGCGCGCTCTATCGCCTGGACGGGAGCCTGATCCGGGAGGCGGAGCGTCCGCCGTCCCGCCCGCGCGACACCTCCCTGGATTCCCGCCGGGCGGCGGCCCTCATCGGCTGGGCGCCGCGCGCGCTCTCCAGCCTCGCCCGCCGCAGTCCCGCGGTGGCGCCCAGCCATGGGTGAGTCGCGTACGGGCGGCGCGAAGAACAGGGGCGGTGAAGAGCCAGCCTCCTCCGGCGCCATGCCTGACCAGTCGCACGTGATGTGGGGCGGCCGGTTCGCGGAGCCGATGGACCCGCGCCTCGACCGCCTGAACCGCAGCCTGCCGGTGGACCGGCGGCTGTGGCGCGAGGATCTCGCGACCAACCGCGCCTGGGTGCGCGCGCTGGAGCGCTGCGGGGTGCTGACGACCGGTGAGCGGCAGACGATGCTCGGCGGGCTCGACGCGGTCGAGAAGTCCCTGGCGAGCGGCGCGGCCGACGGCGCAGCGGACGAGGACATCCACTCCCTCGTCGAGCGCCTGCTGAGCGAAGCGATCGGCCCCCTGGCGGGCAAGCTGCACACCGGCCGGTCGCGCAACGACCAGATGGCCACCGACCTGCGGCTGTGGACGACGGCGGCGCTGGGGCGGCTCGACGCCGCGCTGGCCACGCTCGGCCGCGCCCTGATCGGTCAGGCTGAGCGCGGGCTCGAACTCCTGATGCCGGCCTACACCCACACGCAGCGCGCGCAGCCGGTGCGGTTCGCCCACTGGGCGCTCGCACACGTCTGGCCGCTGGCCCGCGACCGCGCGCGCGCCGTGGAGTCGGCTCGCCGGGCGGCGGTCCTGCCCCTGGGCTCCGGCGCCATCGCTGGCTCGGGCTTCGCCATCGACCGGGCGGCGCTGGCCGCGGACCTCGGCTTCGCGGAGGTGAGCGCCAACTCCATGGACGCGGTCGGCGACCGCGATTTCGCGGTGGAGTCGGTCTTCGTGGCGTCGCTGGCCTGCACGCACCTGGCGCGCCTCGCCGAGGACTTGGTCCTCTTCTCGACGGCGGAGTTTGGCTTCGTGCGGCTCGCCGAGCCGTTCACGACGGGCAGCAGCCTGATGCCGCAGAAGCGGAACCCCGATTCGCTCGAGCTGGTGCGCGGCATCGCGGGACAGTCGCTCGGGAGTCTGGTCGCGCTGCTCGCCACGCTGAAGGCGATGCCGACCGGCTACCAGAAGGACCTGCAGGAGAACAACGCGACGCTGTTCGACGCGCTCGACCGCGCGGACGCGGCGGCGCAGCTGATGGCCGCGGTGGTCGAGACGCTCGCGCCCGACGGCGCGCGGATGGCGGCCGCCCTCGACGCGTCGGTGCTCGCGACCGACCTCGCCGACCTGCTGGTCGCGTCGGGGCGCGCCTTCCGCGACGCGCACGCGGTGGTGGGGGCGCTGGTGCGCCGGGCCGAGGAGCTGGGGGTGCCGCTGGACCGGGTCGGCGCCGACGAGGCGGCCCGGATCGACGCCGCCCTGCCCGCGCAGCTCGCCGCCCTCGGCGGGCCGGAGGCCGCGGTCGAGCGCCGCTCGCTCCCCGGCGGGACCGCCCGGAGCGCGGTCGCGGCCCAGATCGCGGCGGCGCGCAAGCTCTTTCCCGGCTGAGCGTTCGGCGGCGCGCTTGCACAGCTGCGCGTTTCCGCGTAGTATGGATTCGAGGGGCGCCGGGTAGGGCGCCTGGGGACGTGGTTGGGACAACTGAAGCGCCTGCGGCATCCCGTCCCGTTCGCTTCCCGCGGCGGGCTTTTTTGTGGGTGCGCCGGTGCGCCTCGGAGGGTATTCCGGGTGCGATGCCTCGCGTTGAACGCTTCGTTCGAACCGCTCACCATGGTGCCGGTGCGGCGGGCGCTGCGGCTCGTCATCGACGGCAAGGCCGAGATCGTCGAGGCCGACGGCGCGCGCGTGGCGCACTCCGAGCGGCTTGCCGTGCCGCGCCCGGCCGTCATCCGGCTGGTCAAGTTCGTGCACGTGCCGCGGCGCTTCCGCCGTCAGGTGACCAACACCTTCCTGTTCGCCCGCGACGCGTACCGCTGCCAGTTCTGCGCGCGGCCGCAGGCCCAGCTCAAGCCGCGCGAGTGCCTGACGCGCGACCACCTCGTGCCCCTGTCGCGCGGCGGCACCAACGCCTGGACCAACGTCGTGACCGCTTGCTCGAGCTGCAACGCGCGCAAGGGCAATCACCTGCCCGAAGAGCTCGGCATGTTCCCGATCACGCCGCCGATGGAGCCCCACTTCGTACATCTGGCCTGGGCGGTGCGCCGGCTCACGCCGACGCAGGCCAAGTACATCCGCCTCTTCTACGGCGCCGAGGTCCTCGCCGAACTGTCCGCGATGTAGCCGCGGCGACGGCGGCTTTCGCCCACGCACCCTGCGGGCGGCGCGACTGCCGCCACGTCTAGGGCCCGTTGGCTCTGTCCGGCGCGGCGCACGCTGCGTTCCTTACGATCCCCGAAAACGAACCGCCCGGCTCGAGACGGAAGCCGGGCGCCGTACGGCACGGTTGAGGTCATCGCTGACCTAGCCCTTGCGCGCGGCGCCCGTTGCTTCCGACGGAGGGGTTACGGCGCTCGGGCCCTTCTCGGGTTGAACGGCTAGAGAAGGGGCCGGGAAAACGAGCACCGGGCAGGAACAACGGGAGAGCAGGCGCTCGAACACGTCACCCGACGGTTCGGGGCCCGTCACTAGCAGGGAGGCGCCAGGCGGAATCGTCTCCCCGGCGCCGAGGGTCGTCGTGTGCAGCGTGACCGGAACCAGCGCGCGCGCCGCCTTCTCCAGCGCCGCCATTTGGCGTCCGCTCGAGAGCAGGTACGGCCGCTCGAAGAGGCGCGGCGCGTTCGGGTCGTACGCGCCCGTCAGGATCAGCAGCGGGACGTGCGATTCCTCGAGCAGCAGGCGCAGGGTCGAGCCGATCGTCGGCGCGGACGGCGCGACGGAGCAGTGCGCTCCCACCACCAGCACCTGGCAGGTCCGGAGTTCCGCCAGCGACGTGAGCCAGCGGACCCGGTCGCCGCGCTTCAGCGCGATGTCGGCCTCCACCTCGCGCGCCGACAGCTGCACGGCGAGGCGGTCGAGCCGCGGCCGGAGATTGTCCAGCTCCTTCACGCACTCCGCGCCGACGCCTTCGATGGCGTGGAACAGCGTAGCGCGCCGCACCCCGGCGCTCAACAGATCGGGCAGCCACCCGGCTACGCGATCGGCGAACGGGGCCGCATCCACGGCGATGAGGAGGGACTCGATCACAGAAAACGCATACTTGCGCAACGCGTACCACGGGGCCGGATCGGGACCGGTTTCCTAAGGCGTTGGGAATGCGGCACTTATGCGAAGGCCCCGGGGCTGCTTCCCCGGGGCCTCGTTCCGCCATGAGACAACGTGTCCGCGCGGCCGACGGCCGCGCGTGTCTACCCCGTCTCAACCCGCGAGGTTTCGGGCTCGTCACCCAGGTCCTCCGGCTCGCCCTCCTCCGGCTCGCCCCGGTAGCGCTTCAGCTTGCGGTACAGCGTGCGGCGGTCGATGCCGAGGATCTCGGCGGCGCGGCCCTGGTGGCCGGCGACTTCGTCCAGGACCGCGAGGATGTACTCGCGTTCGAGGCGGTCAATGGTCCACCGGTCGGACTTCGCGCTCTTGAGCAGGTCGTGCTCGCGCCTGCGATAGAGGCCCTCACCGGGATCGAATGGGATGGTCTTCGCGCCGGCGTGCATGATGACCGAGCGTTCGATGAAGTTCTCCAGCTCCCGGACGTTGCCCGGCCATTCGTATTCCATCAGCCGCTGCATCGTCGTGGGCGGGATGGTGGGCGGCGTCAGGCCGTGCTCGGTGACTGCGCGCCGCAGGAAGTAGGCGGCCAGCAGCGGGACGTCGTCCCGCCGCTCGGTGAGCGGAGGCACGCGGATGGGGAAGACGCTGAGCCGGTAGTAGAGGTCCTCGCGGAACCGGCCCGAGCGCACCTCCTCGCCCAGATCCAGGTTGGTCGCGGCGATGAGCCGGATGTCCACGGGCACGGGCTCGCGACCGCCGACGCGCATGATGCACCGCTCCTGGAGCGCGCGGAGCAGCTTGACCTGGATGTTGGGGGTGACGGTGCCGATCTCGTCGAGGAAGAGCGTCCCGCCGCTGGACTCCTCCATCAGGCCGCGCTTGTTCGCGATCGCGCCGGTGAAGGCGCCCTTCACGTGCCCGAACAGCTCGGACTCCAGCAGCGTCTCCGGGATGGCGGAGCAGTTGACCGCGACGAACGAGCGCTCCGCCCGGCCGCTCATGTGGTGGATCGAGCGCGCCACCAGCTCCTTGCCGGTGCCCGTGTCGCCCGAGATGAGCACCGTGGCGCGGCTCGGGGCGACGCGGGCGATCAGGTCCCGCACCCGCTCGATGGCGGGACTGCGGCCGACCATCTCGACGCCCGGCCCCACCTCCTTCACCTGCCGCCGCAGTCGGGCCACCTCGCGCCGCAGTTCCGTTTCCTCGTGCGCCCGCCGCAGCGTCAGGAGCAGCTCCTCGGTGCGGAACGGCTTGCTCACGTAGTCGAAGGCGCCCCGCTTCATCGCCTCGACCGCCGTGTCCACCGAGCCGAACGCGGTCATCACGATGAACGGCGTGTCCGTCTGCAGGGTGGGCCCGACCGACAGCACGTCCATCCCCTGGACGCCGGGCAGGTTGAGGTCGAGGAGCACCGCGTCGAACAGCTGCTTGTCCAGCTCGGCCAGGGCGGCTTCCCCGGTGGGGGCGCCGACCGCTTCGTACCCCGCCTCGTCCACGATCTTGGTGATGAGCCCGAGGACGACGGCGTCGTCCTCGACCACCAGGACCTTGGGGCGCGGAGCGACGGCGACCGTTTCGGGTTCGGTCATGAGTTCACCGAGGCGGGCAGATGAATGGTGAAGGTGGCTCCGCGGCCCGGCTCGGATAAGGCGTCGATCGCGCCGCGGTGCGACTTGACGATCTGGGCGGCCAGGGCGAGGCCGAGCCCCGTACCCCCGGACCGCGAGAAGAACGGGGTGAAGATGTGCGGCAGGTCCGACTCGGCGATCCCCGGGCCCGTGTCCGAGACCACGATCTCGACCTGGTCGTCCGCCGTCGGGCGCGTCACCACCCGAAGCTTGCCGCCGGTCTCGGCCATCGCCCGCTGCGCGTTCAGGAACAGGTTGATGAGCACCTGCTGGAGCTGCGCGTCGTCGGCGTCGATGGTCGGCAGGCCGTCCGCCAGCTCGAGCTCGAGCCGGATCCGGTGGCGGCCGAGCTGGGGCTGGACCAGGCTGGTGGCCTGCTCGACCACGTCGTTGACCAACGTCGGGTTGAAAACCAGGCCGGCCGGCTTGGCCAGATTGACGAGGCGGCGCGCCAGCTTCGCGATGCGGTCGGTCTGCGACAACAGGACCTGCATCTCTTCGCCCCCGCCGCAGATGGCGCAGCGCGACTGGAGCATATGGTCCACCGACACCGCGATGGCCGTGAGCGGGGCTCCGATCTCGTGGGCCACCCCGGCCGCGACCTGCCCCGCCGTCGCGAGCCGCTCGGCGGCCAGCAGCTGGCGCTCGATCCGCTTGCGCTCCGAGATGTCCCGCAGAATCGCCGAGTACCCGATCAGGTTGCCGGTGTCGTCGTACACCGCGGTGCGGGTGAGGCTCACATCGATGATCCGGCCCGACTTCGTCTTCCGCCGCGTCTCGTAGTCGCGGATGGACCCCTGGGCCAGGGTCGTGCGCCGCATCCAGTCCATCTCGCCGCGCGCCAACTCCTCCTCCGGCAGCAGCACCGAGAATGGCTGCCCGACCAGTTCGGCGGCGGTCCACCCGAACATCTGCTGCGCCCCCCGGTTCACCGAGAGGATGTGGTCGTCCGGCGCGACGCAGAGGATGGCGTCCGCAGCCATGTCCACTATGGCGGCGACGAGCGCTGGATCTGGCGGTGCGAGATTCTGGGGCATCGTGTCCCGAAAGGTGACCAGGATGCGTCAGATTAGCAAATCTGTCCGCGTGCGTCGGGGTTCCATATGCCAATCCCAATGGCCTCCGTAGTATTACCAAAGGTCGGCATGGAACTTGCCATTTTCGGCTCGGGATCCGTGTCGGTTCATAGAAGGCAGCTTCTGGCACGTACTTTCGATGGATGAGACGTGCGGAGCATCTGGCTCCGCGAATTGCCAACGTTCAATTCGGGAATCCGCCCATGACGAAGAGAGTGATGGTTCTGGCCGGGCTGTTCGCGCTGGCATCCGCCGGAGCGCTGCGCGCGCAGCAGCCGGTGGACGGTGCGTCGCTGTTCGCGAAGACGTGCGCGTCGTGTCATGGCGCGAAGGGCTCGCCGAGTCCGACGATGGCGCGGTCGATGGGGATCCCGGACTTCGCGTCGGGCGCGCTCGCGTCGATTCCCGACAGCGTGCTCAAGAACACGATCGCGAACGGCAAGGGCCGGATGATGCCGTCGTACAAGAGCCGGCTGACGGTGGAGCAGATCACCGCGCTCGTCAACTACATCCGCACCTTCAAGCAGTAGTCGTGGCCGCCGGCGGCCTCCGGGCCGCCGGCCGCCGTCGCGTTCTTTAGCTGGACTCGCTGGCAGCGGAGGCATTATGAGGTTGCTGCGCGCAGCGCTCGGTCTTGCGGCCGCCCTGAGCCTGGGCGCGGTCCGTCCGGCGGCCGCCCAGCCGGCGGCGCCGCGCCGTCCGCCGCAGATGCTGCATCCGGCGGTGGGAAAGCAGGACTGCCTGAGCTGTCATGGTCGGGGCGCCACTGAGCACATCACGAGCGTGCCCGCGGGCCACAGCTACGGGAACGGGGCGTGCGGGATGTGCCACAAGCCGATCGCGGCCACTCCGAAGAGCGTTCCGCACCCGCTGGACGACGCGCACGCCGACTGCCGCAAGTGCCACGTCCAGGCCGCCGAGGGAGCGACGCCGGCGCCAGGGGCCGCCCCCTCGCCGCCGCTGTCGCACGCTACCTTCCACGTGTCCACCTGCCGTCTCTGCCACGAGGCGGCGCCGGCCGGGCCGACCGGAGGTGCGGATGGCGATCATGCGCCCTGAAGCGGGTGCCGCCCTGCGCGGCGCGCTCGTGGGGATGCTCGCGCTGGCGCTCGCGGCGCAGGCGGCTCCGGCGCAGACGCGCCGGGGGGGAGCGCGGAACACCTGCGTCTCCTGCCACAGCCTCCAGAGCGGACGCACGGAGGGTGGCCACGGCTTCGCCGCGTGGAAGAACTCACCCCATGCGGCTGCGGGCGTCACCTGCGAGGCGTGTCACGGCGGCAACAGCGCCGCCACCGATCCCGCGGCCGCGCACCAGGGGGTGAAGCGGTCGGGCGACCAGGCGAGCCGCGTGTACTTCACCAGCGTCCCGTCGACTTGCGGCCAGTGCCATGCCTCCGAGGCCGGCTACTTCCGCTCCAGTGTCCACTACGCCCGGCTGCAGAGCGACGGCCGTGGTCCGAACTGCGTGACCTGCCACGGATCGATGGCGACGCGCATCCTCACCCCGGACAGCGCCCTCGGCACCTGCACGGCCTGCCACGCGCCGGGTGGCGTGGCGCCGGTCGGCAAGGCGCGCGAGGCGGCGCAGATCCTGGCGCTGGTGCGTGCGGAGAATATTCTGTTCGACGTCGTGGCCAACGCCGCTTCCAACTCGCACGTGGCCGGCGCGCCGCGGGCGCGCGTCCTGATCGACGACGCCGAGCGACATCTGACGGCGGCGGCCGAGGTCTGGCATAGCTTCCGCCTCGACTCCGCGGCCGCCCGGCTGGGCGATGCCCGTGAGCTGCTCGCGGATGCCTGGGCGGCACTCGGCCATCCGAAGCCGCGCGAAGGGCGGCCCAGCCGACCGGGGCGTCCGTGACCGCCCCCAAGGATCGCCTGCCGCTCCTGTCGCTGGCGCTGGGCCTTCTGCTGGCGGTGCTGCTGGCCATCACCCTGCAGGTGCCGCAGCGCCTCTACGCCCTGGTGTTCGCGCCCACCGGCGTGCACCGCCTCGACGGCCGGATCACGCCGGGCGAATACAAGTTCCGGTGGAGCGACCAGGCGAGCGGGCTGAGTTTCGAGTGGAGCATCGTGGGTGACCGGCTGATCGGGGCCGTCTCCTCCCCCGACACGGGCTGGGTGGCCGTGGGCTTCGGCGGCGAAGGGCCGCTGATGTACGGCGCAGATATCGTCATCGGCTATGTGGACGCCCGCGGTGCGCACGTGGAGGACGACTACGCGAACACGCCGGTGACCCACGTGGCGGACACCGCGCTCGGCGGGCACGACGACATCCTCGGCTCCGCGGGCCTGGTGACCAAGGCGGGGACGACGCTCGAGTTCGAGCGCCCGCTCACCGCGCACGACAGCACCGACCAGCCGATCAAGGCGGGGCAGACCCACGTGATCGTCGCCTCCGCGGACGCGAAGGACTTCGCCGCCTACCACGCGGGCGGCCACAAGGCCGTGGCGCTGCTCGACCTGTTCAACGGCCCGCCGGCCGCTGCCGGCGCCGGAGCTCTGCTGCCCGATCACATCACCGACGTGCAGATCATGATCGCGACTTGGATGGCGATCCTGCTCATCTTCGGCCTGCACGGCGTGGCGGCAGGGTGGGCGGAGGGGGAATCTGCCGGTGCGACCGCCGAGCAGACCGGCGTCGCCGTCGCGCTGATCGTGGTGCTGATGGTGCTGGAGCTGGCGGCGCTGGGCACGTTCGCGGTCGGCGTCGCCAAGGCGGCACCGGTCTGGCTGCTCGGCCTGTCGCTGGCGGTCGGGCTGCTCGCCCTGGCGGGCATCGTCGTGCTCTACAGCCGCGCCTTCGTGCACTGGGAGGCGACGCGGGCGGAGCGCGACGACGGCATACCGTGGTAGCGGAGGATCGAGGGTGAATCGCAGACGCTTTGCCGACTGGTCGCTGAAGACCGGGATCGTGGCGGCCATCGCCTCGGCCATCCCCGGCATCCTCACCATGCGCGGGCGCTCGCGGGAAGCGGCCACGCGCGCGGTCGAGCCGGGAGACCGCCTCGTCTTCGCGATCGGGGAGAACGCGGGCCAGGCGGTGACACAGGGCGGCTTCACGCAGAACGAGGCGGTGCTCGCCTATCCCGAAGGCAAGTCGGACAACCACGAGAACCTGGTAATGGTCTGCAAGCTCGATCCCGCGGCGATCAAGCCGCCGACGGACATGGCCGGGGTGGCGCAGGGCGTGGTGGCGTACAGCGCCATCTGCACCCACCTCGGCTGCACCGTGCGGTTCTCGGAGGAGCCGATGGAGCAGGCGCCGTTCCCCCACATCCACTGCCCCTGCCACGGGGCGATGTTCGATCCGCAGAGGGGGTGCAGCGTCCTCGGCGGGCCGGCGCCGCGACCGCTGCCGCAGCTGCCGGTGAAGCTGAACGCCAAGGGTGAGGTGGTCGTCGCCGGTCCCTTCAGCGCCGCCATCGGCGTGAAAGCGTAGGGCGCGATGGGCGTCTCCGGCTGGTTCGTCGAGCGGCTGTCGCTGGACAAGTTCCGGGCGAAGTACCTGGGCAAGCCGTTCCCCGTCCACTCCACGTTCTTCCTCGGCGAGATCGCGCTGTTCAGCTTCGCGGTGTTGGTGGGCACGGGGCTCTACCTGGCACTGTTCTACGAGCCGTCGGCCCAGACGATCACGGCAGGGGGACCGCTGCCTGCGGCCTACGCGAGCACGCTGGCGATCGACAGTCACCCGTTTGGCGCGCTGATGCGCCGGATGCACCACTGGGCGGCGCACCTGATGATTGCGTCGGTGGTGCTCCACCTGCTGCGCGTCTACTTCACCGCGTCCTACCGGAGGCCGCGCGAGGTCAACTGGGTCCTGGGGCTGGTGCTGCTCGGCGTGACGATCGCCGCTTCGTTCGCCGGCTACCTGCTTCCCTATGATCAGTTCTCGGTGACCGCGACCGCGATCGGCTACGGCATCGCGCGGTCGGTGCCGTGGGTCGGCTCCACGCTCGCCGACTTCCTGTTCGGCGGGCCGTTCCCTTCGCCGGGCACGGTGCCGCGGTTCTTCGCCTACCACGTGGTCTGGGCGCCGCTGGTGCTGAGCGCGCTGGTGGCCCTCCACATGGTGATTTTGCTCAAGCAGAAGCACACCGAGCTGCTGGCCGCAGGCGAGCGACCCGATCCGGCCGAGGCGCGGTGGATTCACGGGATCCCGCTGTGGCCCGCGCAGGCGGCGCTGATGGGCGTGCTGTTCCTCATCCTCGTGGCGACGCTGGCCGCCCTCGCGGCCTTTCTGCCGGTGCACCCGTCGGCCTTCTTCGGACCGCCGCAGCCGATGACGCCCGAGGTGAAGCCCGACTGGTACCTGCTCTGGGTCTACGGGGCGCTGCGGCTCATCCCGGGCGGCCTGAGCTTCCGGTTCCTCGGCGCGACCATCGGTTCGGAGGCGATCGGCGCGATGCTGGTGCCGGGCCTCCTGACGCTGATCATCCTGCTCGTGCCGTGGCTCGACCGCGCGCCGTCGCCGGCCTTCTACGCGGAGCCAGCGGCGGCGTCCCCGCGCCGACTGGCCCTGGGACTCGCGGTCCTCACCCTGTTCCTCGCGCTGTCGCTGGCCGGCTTCGGCGCCGAGCTGGGCTTGAGCGTGCCCGTGCTCTGGGGCATCACGGTGCTGGCGCCGCTCGGCGTGGGCTGGGGCACGCACCTGCTGGTGGGGCGGCGCAAAGCGGAGACGACCGTCCTCGAGCGGCCCGGCCGCTAGAGCGGCCCGGTCGGACGCGAAAGCGGAGGGGCCAGCCGGCAGCGGCTGGCCCCTCGTGTATTCGGCATGGCGCTTACGACTCGAGTCCTGATCAGGTTGGCGGAACGAGCTTCAAGCGCCTGCTGCCCGATCAGGGGGTTGACGCTCCCCCGTACGGAGCACCGGACTTTGGATGCATCGGACCGCATGCGGGAGCGCGATTCTGTGCTCCCGCACAGGCATGTAGCGACGCCATCCGACGCCATCAGTCGTTACTGACCGGCACACCACAGCGGAGGCTCCGCGTGGCCTTTTCGAGCGCCCAACGTTCCCGTAGCCACCAGCCGCGACTTGGACCAGGCGGACCAGACCTACTCCCAGAGTTCACGCCGCGCTGAGCAAGAAAAACCTACAGCTTCGCTTGGCTATGGCGTCGCTTGCGACTCGATGCCACTCTCGCCGCCGCTTCGGAGCACCTCAAGCGGGCTAACGCTTGCCTAACGCCCGCCCCCTACCTTGGTGCGGGTTAACGGCGGCGACCCGTGAATGCTCCCTCAAGACCGGAGGCGACGAATGCGATGCGCAATGGCCATCTGGAGTTGCCCCGCTTTGGTGGACAGTTGACGGCTTGGGTTTCAAGCCGCAGTTGAGGTGTCGCACTCGTACTGGATCGGCGACCGCTGGCCGAGCGCGGAGTGCCGGCGGTGCGGGTTGT